>OLPQ01000032.1_pt1 | contig 121736 bp, 137 predicted proteins | sample 1672451 | NCBI WGS metagenome assembly OLPQ01 (sample SAMEA3136687, study PRJEB25190) | human gut metagenome | biome: human gut; feature: human-associated habitat; material: faeces | place: Austria | collected 2013
GAGCAGGAAGCCCCCACTTCAAAATCGTAAGATTTAAGTGGTGGGAGCATGTCACCGCCGTGAGTAAGAGCAAACATGCTCGCACTGAAATGAAATAGAACGGAGCATAGCAAATGGAGAACAGGATCATTACAACAGATGTTACAGAAGAGGATTTTTCCCTGGAGGGAAATTTAAGGCCTCAGAGTCTGGATGAGTATATTGGTCAACAGAAAACAAAAGATACCCTGAAAATTTATATCGAAGCAGCAAAGCAGCGTCATGATTCACTGGATCATGTGCTGTTTTATGGACCTCCGGGGCTGGGAAAGACTACACTTTCCGCGATCATTGCCAATGAGATGGGAACACATATGAAGGTAACATCAGGTCCTGCGATTGAAAAGCCAGGCGAAATGGCTGCGATCCTGAACAACCTTCAGGAAGGAGATGTGCTGTTTGTAGATGAGATACACAGACTGAATCGACAGGTAGAAGAGGTTCTTTACCCGGCAATGGAAGATTTTGCTATCGATATCATGATCGGCAAGGGAGCATCCGCCCGTTCCATTCGTCTGGATCTTCCGAAGTTTACATTGGTAGGTGCAACAACGAGGGCAGGTCTTCTTTCCGCGCCGCTTCGTGATCGTTTTGGCGTAACACAGAGACTGGAGTTTTATGATAAAAAAGAACTGACGACGATCATTCTACGTTCCGCTCAGGTGCTTGGCGTGGAAATCGAACCCAATGGAGCTGCCGAGATCGCCAAGCGTTCCAGAGGAACCCCCCGTCTGGCCAACCGTCTTCTGAAGAGAGTACGTGATTTCGCCCAGGTGAAGTATAATGGTGTGATCACCTACGATGTTGCCTGCTTCGCATTGGATCTTCTGGAAGTAGATCAGTATGGCCTTGATAAAACAGACCGCCGCATTCTCCAGACCTTGATCCTGAATTTTCAGGGCGGCCCCGTGGGGCTTGAAACACTTGCCGCATCGATCGGAGAAGACTCCGGAACACTGGAAGACGTGTATGAACCCTATCTTTTGCAGACAGGTTTCCTTAACAGAACTCCACGTGGAAGAATGGCTTCCGTGCTGGCATATACCCATCTTGGATATCCTCGTCCTGATTTATCGACAAAGTAAAGGTCATAAAAAAAGTGAATTACTCGGTAACTGAGTTACCAGAGAATCTGAATTGAAGACTATTAGCACAGGTGAAAAAACGTTCTGTATAATGCGGTAAAAAAGAAAAAGCGCCAGGCAGGAAACTTTATTTTTGATATAACGGATTGCCCGCTGAAAGAGGGCGAAATAATGGAGCAGGTCAATAATCTGTTCAGATCAACACATCTCTCCTTTTTTGGAAGAGATCGCATTGTACAAGGATAGAAAAATAATTGGTGTTTATCAAAGAAATAAAAAATAAGAACCATTCAGCTGTACGATCTAAAAGATCATGGGTACTGCGAATGGTTCTTATTAAGATATCTTATGTGTATTTTACGATAATATACACAAGAATGCAAGACTTAAAATAAACAATAATTATCCACCAGTCAGAAAATGACAGGTGGTATTTTTATACACTTTTTTAAGAAAGAGAGGACAAGAAATGAAGAAATTATTTATCAGTCAGCCAATGAGTGGCAAAGCAGACGAGGAGATTCTTGCAGAGCGAAAGGTGGCAATCAAAGCGGCAGAAGAGTTGTTGAGAGAACCTGTAGAGGTTATTGATTCTTTCTTCCAGTCAGCACCGGTAGGAGCAAAACCTCTGTGGTTCATTGGAAAGTCCCTGGAGTTTTTATCTGATGCCGATATCGCCTATTTTGCAAAAGACTGGCAGAAAGCAAGAGGATGCAAGATCGAACATGAGCGTGCGGTTGAGTATGGAATTCCGAGAATTGACCATGTGTAGGAGGTAAGGAATGGGAAATGAAGAATTTTTAAGACTTTGCAAAGTAAAAGTAGCTGAATATACCAATTCACACATGGATAAGATCGATGGAAAACAGATCACAGTACAGTATGTGTACGTGGTATGGAGTTGTAAGACATTACAGAACAGTAAAGCACTTCTGAGCACGACTGTGCCGGATGGAATGTATTATGAGCTGACATATAACGGAGATAAGCACGAGTTATACTTTGATGCTTATAAGAAATTTCAAAACATGTGCTTTAAACTGTAATTGCGCCGGTGCAACAGTCGGAGAAGGGAAACACTACATGGAAACAATCATTTGCTCATGTCATAGAATAGAAGATCTGGAAAGAAAAGGAGAATGAACATGAATGTAAATGTAATGATGCAGTATGTAACATATGGTCTGGCGCTGATCGGGATGCTGGCGTTCCTGGTATCGATTATTGTGCAGGTGATCAAAGAGCTCCCGGGACTTAATAAGATCCCGACAAGTATTGTAGCACTGGTCACATCACTGATCCTGTGTCCGGTGGCACTGGCAGTCCTGTGCACGTATTATAAGACAGCTGTCACCTGGTATTATATTTTCGCATCGATTATTGCGGCGTTTGTAGTGTATTTGGTTGCGACCGGCGGTTGGGAAAAAGTAAAAGGTATCTGGGACAGGACGAAATACAAAGATTCAGAGGGCGAGTGATCCCTTTGTGAAATTCGTTGAACATCAAAGGACGATATGATAATATAGAACACGGAGCAATCGTGTTGCAGGGTGGCTGACCTCTATTCTACATAGAATGGAGGTGGTGCTGATGGACAAGAATCATTTTGATTTCAAAGACCTCATGGCTTTTGGTATGTTCATTCTGGCATTGCTTACGTTCGTTTTGACGTTTTGTAAGTAATTTTCTACATAGAAAAACCACCCCAAAACTTTGGCTGAGTGTAGGGTGGAATTTCTATTTCGCTATTCACTGAGTTCAACCCCTTGTGGGCGGTTGTTCCTTTGTATTATCAATATACCATTTCGAAAAAAATAATTCAAGTATTTTTAGGAGGCGAGTAATCGTCTTTTTTTATTGGAGGAAACATATGTTAAAGATTATGGGAAAAGCTCAGGTATCCGGCAGGAATTATGGTCAGAAGATCATCAGCATTTTGAATGGCATATTATCTATTAAGGCATCAAATAAGACATCAAAAACAGAAAAGGAGAGTACAACCATGAATATCAACACAAGTCTTATCAGTAACAACAACAGCTATGCAGGTCATAAACCGGCATATATCGTAATTCACAACACAGATAACTATGCCAAGGGTGCAAATGCGAAAGCACATGCTAAGGCTCAACATGATGGAAACTTTAAAGGCTATTCTGCACATGTATATGTGGATGACACAGAGGCATATCAGGCGCTTCCGTATAACCGTGGCGCATGGCACGTAGGGGTTAACTACGGCGGTCGGCTGTTTGGTACTGTCAACAACAGAAATTCAGTAGGAATCGAGATGTGTGTCCAGGCTGGCTATAATTATGAGAAAGCTTTCCAGAATACAGTCCGGTTGTGCAAACAGCTTATGAAACAGCTGGGAATCCCGGCTGACAGAGTTGTGCAGCATTATGATGTATGCGCAAAGAACTGCCCGTCAGCGATCCGTGCAAAAGGTGACTGGAACCGGTTCAAGCAGCTGATCGGAGCTGAGACCACCACGCCAACGGTAGATAAGTATTATCGCACAAGAAAGTCCTGGGCTGACAGCAAGAGCCAGATTGGAGCATACAAGAGCCTTGAGAATGCAAAGAAAGAGTGGAAACAGGGCTACACCATCTATGACTGGAACGGAAAAGCAGTGTATCCTGTACAGACTTCAGAAAAGGCAGTAGTTCTGACAGGAAAATTTGAGACCCAGCTTCCGATCATCCGGAAAGGGAATTCCGGCGTTGCAGTTTCCGTGCTGCAGTCTGTACTTGGTGTTACTGTGGATGGCCATTTCGGAGACGATACAGAAGCATCTCTGAAAGTTTTCCAGAAAAACACAGGCGTAAAGGTAAGTGGAACCTGCGGTATTGATTCCTGGAAAAAGATGATCGAACACATGAAAGCCAACACTCATAATTGAGAAAAACATTTGCATTTTTAAAGAAAATATTGTAATCGACAAAATAATCGAAGAATATTAAGATAAATGCGAAATGAGTGATATAACTCGCTTCGCATTTTTCTTTTTTATAACTATATACCCAAAAAGAAAGATATGCGTTGGAGTTTAACCGCTCTGACGCATTTTTTTTTATTGCCTAAAAGACAAGGAGGTGGAAACAATGGCAACCAAGCGACCGAGGAAGGCATACAAGCGAATCGGCTTCGAGGACAGAAAGAAAATTGAAATGCTGAACGCACAGGGGAAAACAGTAGATGAGATGGCACTGGCAATCGGAGTACACTCGGCAACGATGTACCGGGAACTCGCCAGAGGTGGAGAACCATACCGGGCAGAGGTCGCACAGCATTCCATCTAAGCATAAGGAGGAGCAGGCGAAGTGGAAGAACTGGATATTAAAACAGCCATACAGATAGCGAAGATACTGGCAGCTGCACCAGATGAAAGAATCCCCATGATACTGGATGTGTTCAGCAAAGCGTCCGTGGATATTAACGGACTGGATGAACTGGCAGAGTGGAGGGCACTCAATAAACAGACCGCCCTCATCGACACAGACACATTTGTGAGGGAACTTACAAAGGGCAGGGAACTGACAGACGGAGAGTACCGGATCAAAGTGCCGGAGTTTAATCAGTTCTGCAATGCCAAGGGAGTGAGTGCCAGATACGCAAGGAAGCACCTCTATGAGAGCGGAAGGCTTCGGAGCAGCACAGATGGCGGCAAAATCAATTACACCTGCCCGGTGCAGGACAGCGAAACTAAGAAAACAGAACGGTGCGTATGCATCACGACAACTGAATAATGAACCAACTGGCAGGCATCAACCAGTATAAAAACTGATAGGTAGGAGCGAGCCGATGCAATAAATCACTCCGGCAGCAGGACATGAGCCTGCATGAATGGCTGTCGTAATTGGGATAGGGAACGCAGGCCCAAGTAAAATAACAACGGTTCGGAGGCAGATGAGAACACACGATGAGAGAACATCGGGAGCATGGACGTGTGGGTGCGAAACAATACCGATGGCGGCAAGGAAGAAACCGCACTGCAGGCAACAAGTACAGCTACCCCAAAGAATACTCAAGGGAGCATACGGAACAGTTACTCTTCAAAGCCTTGGAGAACCTGTTCCATGCCAGACCCAAGAAGCCTAAGAGAGCATAACAGGGTACTGGCAGAAGTCAAGTACATATAAAGGAGATTAAGCATGAAACAGCCAAGCAGACTGACATGGAAACAGAAGCAGATTGTAAGTAAAGCAGGGAAGAACCCGGAAGATTATATGCTGCATTCAGAAGATGAGAAGGAACTGATCCTCTATAACAAAAAGGAAAAGCGTCTGGAAGCAGTAGAGAAGTAGGAGGTACATGAGAAATTGAGAAGGCTGACACGCAGACAAAAGCGAAAACTGAAACGGATCATCGGGGAAACGGTAAGTGCCGCAGCGATAGGAGTCGCACTGGGAGGACTGCTGATCTTTGGATTTGCAACAGACAGCTACACACCGCCAGAACCGCCGGAGCATTTCGGACAGGTTGAGTATGGTGGAATCTGGTGGGAGCAGGAGGACTATGAAGCAATGATGGCAGAGCGTGAAGAATACCTCGCCGCAGAGCAGAAGGAAACTGCTGAGTTTGCGGAATCCATAAAGCAGGCACAAAAGCGGTACGAAGAATCACAGCAGCAGGAAATCCTCGGGTACCGGAATGCAGAGCGTCAGTCTTTGATAGGCAGCATGGACTGGGATGCGGAAGAATCCTATATGTTAGCCAAAATCGCCATGGCTGAAGCAGAGGGCGAAGATACCAAAGGAAAAGCCTTGGTCATTCTGACAGTGCTGAACCGGGTATGGAGTGATCAGTTTCCGGACACCATCGCAGAAGTCATCACAGATGGAAACGCATTCACATCATACATCAATGGACGCTATGACAGGATAGAGCCAAACGAGGACTGCTACCGAGCACTGGAAATGGTGCAGGTGGAGCACTGGGATGAGAGCCAAGGGGCAACATACTTCGAGAGAACAACCTCCGAGGAAACATGGCACAACAGCAATCTGAAGGAACTCTTCACGCACGGAAATCACACATTCTATACAGAAAAGTAGGAAAGAACATGGGAATATTATATGACCTATATAAGCAGGTCATGGAAAGGAAGAACCGCAATGAAGATGGCAATGAAGGACGGTCAGATCTTAATCAGAGAAGCCGACAATGTCCAATTCACGATCATAAAGAGTTGGGGAAAGATGAAATGGAACAGAGCCTCTCAGACACTCAGCGGACCGGCAGACATTGAACTTCTGAACCGACTGGCAGGATTGGTAAACTTGCCACCGAGCATAGAAACGGAACGAAAGAAGTTGAATGAAGTCATGGCAGCGGTGGATCGGGAACGCATGAACCCAAACCCAAAACCATTCATAGAGCCGCCAGTCAAGGTGTCGCCTTTCACGCACCAAGTGCGAGGATACAATATGGCACTTATGACATTCGGACTGGTCGAACCGCCGAAAGAGGAGGTGGAGCAGCATGGGTAAAACAAAGGATTATAAAAAAATTATCGCACAGTTGGATAACCTGCAGGAACACACCAGAAGCATGGAGCGTGACGGAGAGGAAATCTGGAAGCAGGACAGCGAAGCCTTGCAGGAGGCAATGGACATCATCAGTGACTATGAAAAGGTCGTTGCAAGCCTTAATCGGATGATAGAGCAGTATGAGCGACCGGAGATAACACGGAAGATTGCTGCCGGGGTATATGTCTGCCCAAACTGCGGAAAGCGTGTGCAGGTCGGGCATAGTTACTGCCACTGGTGCGGAAAGAGAGTCTCATGGGATAGGGAAAGCTACGATACCAGAAAATGGCGGGGAGGAAAGAAACGATGCAGCAGGAACTAACAATGGGATCGCTTTTCTCCGGAAGCGGTGGCTTTGAACTGGCATCGGCAATCTTCGGAATAGAGCCGAGATGGGCAAGTGAAATCGAGCCACTCCCGATGCTGATCACAAAGAAGAACTTCCCGGAAATGCCACATCATGGAGATATACGATACATGAACGGTGGAAAGGTAGAAGCGGTTACTGTGATCGCAGGCGGTTCTCCATGCCAAGATATGAGTGTGGCAGGGCAGAGAGCCGGACTGGATGGCAGCCGGAGCAATCTATTCCATGAACAAATCAGAATCATAAAGGAGATGAGAGAACATGACAGAAAAGCAGGAAGGACAGGCAAGTATATCAGACCAAGGTTCATGGTCTGGGAAAATGTCCCCGGAGCATTCTCAAGCAACAAAGGAAAGGACTTCCAAGCAGTCCTGCAGGCAATCGTCAGCGTCACGGACGATACAGCCGCAGTTCCTCTCCCTCCGAAAGGAAAATGGCAGAGTGCCGGATGTATCATGGGCGACACTTACTCAATCGCTTGGAGAACGCTTGATGCCCAATACTGGGGAGTCCCCCAAAGAAGAAAAAGGATCTACCTTGTCGCAGATTTTGGAGGCGACACCGCCCCCAAAATATTATTTGAGCGAGAAGGCTTGTCTCGGGATTTTGCGGAGAGCCGAGAAGCGTGGCAAAGAGCTGCCGGAGATATTAAAGAAGGCACTCATAAAGCAGGCACAGAGAATGTCGAATGTTACGACATCAGCGACAGACGCAGAGTAGCGGACAAGAGTGAGGTGTCGCCTACGCTGACCACGAAGATGGGGACCGGCGGGAACAATGTGCCGATTGTCATAGAAACCCACGCACAAGATGCACGGTGGGGAATATCAGAGGATAATATCGTGCAAACCCTCGCAAGCAATATGGGCACAGGGGGGGCAATGTACCGATGATCATGAATGAAGCAAGGTCAGTAGACCTAAGAAATCAGCGATTGGGAGATGACAAAGCAGAAACCCTGCATGGGTGCGGACATGGCAGTTCCGTGGCGACTGTCATAGAACCGACAGCGTTCCACATTACGCAGGACCCGACAGCATTCGAGGGGAAGTCCCCGTGTCTGACGCAGGGCAATCCAAAGACAGGGCAGGCAACTATCGGAGTGGCAATTCCAATCGCAGACAAAGCCACCAGATACAAGGGCGGCGGTAACACCAGAAACAATGACGGATCAGCCAATGGACTTGGAGTCGGAGAACCGGGAGCACCTGCCAATACGCTGACAGCCGCCGACCGGCACGCAGTCGCATACGCAATGCAGGCATTCGGACAGTATAAAGAATCAGAAATAGCCAGTGCGATAAAGGCTCGTGATTTTAAGGACAGCACAGACCTCGTAGTAGAGATGGAATATATCATTCGCAGACTGACTCCATTGGAATGTTGCCGCCTGCAGGGTTTCCCGGATGACTGGACGGAGGACATCGCCATCACAGAACCAAAGGCATCGGTCATCAGAGAATGGATGATTGCATGGGCAGAATGGTGGCGGCTGATCGGGAAAGACAGTGGAATCCAACTGCCAAAGGATGCCAAGCAGGTAGAACGATGGCTCGCTGATCCAGCAAGCGACTCAGGTCTTTATAAAATGTGGGGAAATGGAATCGCACTTCCATGTGCCATGTTTGTGATGGAAGGCATCGCAGAAGTACTGAAGGGGGAAAATTCCAATGAATCAGAATAACAGAGGTTACACAGCCTGCCAGAACCCACTGGCGACTAAAGAACAGAAAGCCGAATGGGATAGGATGGTGCGTGACCTTAAGACAAGAAAACAGGAGGAGCAAAATGCAAAGCAGCAAAAACACAGTACATAAAGGCTTCGGACTGCTCTTCGAAATGGGATGCGGAAAGACACTGACTGCAATCATGATAGCAGGAACAGCTTACCAGATGGGGAAAGTGGAAAAGGTACTGGTCGTAGCACCAACCTCCGTCTGCTCCGTATGGCCCAAAGATTTCGCAGAATTCGCAGACTTTAAAGCTAACATAAAAGTGCTGCTCGGAGATAAGAACCGCAGGATCAAGATGTTAAACGACCTCGACAATTTTCCGTTCAAGGCACTAAAGGTGGCTGTGATCAACTACGAATCCACATGGCGGGAGGGTGTCTTTGAAGCACTCTACGATTGGGATGCGGATATGATCATCTGCGATGAAAGCCAGAGAATCAAGACGCACGATGCAGAGCAGTCCAAGGCAATGCACAAATTGGGAGATCGGGCAAGGTACAAGCTGATACTTTCCGGGACCCCAGTACAGAACAATGCCATAGATTTATACAGTCAGTACCGCTTCCTTGACCCGACTATCTTCGGAACGAACTTCTATCAGTTCCGAAACAGGTATGCAATCATGGGCGGTTTTAACAGACACCAGATTGTGGGATACAAGGACATGGATCAGTTAATCCAAAAAGAACATTCCATCGCATACCGAGTAACCAAAGAGGAGGCACTCGATCTTCCGGAACAGACATTCCTGCAGAGGTACATAACCATGAGTACAAAGGAAAAAGGAATCTATGACCGAATCAAGCGTGAAAGTTTTGCGGAACTGGAGAATGGTGGGCAGATTACCGCCACGACTGTACTGACAAAACTTCTGCGGCTACAGCAATTCACTGGTGGATTTTTAGTGGCAGACGGAGAAGAAAAACCGGAACTGGTCAGCAAAGGAAAGCTGAATGCACTGGAAGAAATCATAGACGATTATGTCATCGGGGCAGATAAGAAACTGGTAATCTTCGCCCGATTCAGACCGGAAATTGACATCATCGGGAAAATGCTTGCAAAGAAAAAGCTTCGGTACGGTGCAATTTATGGAGATGTAAAACTGGAAGATCGCGGCGACATTGTCAAGGATTTTCAGACCAACCCGGAAACAAAGGTATTCCTCGCACAGATCGATACCGCAGGACTGGGAATCACACTCACGGCCGCAGACACCTGCGTGTATTATTCGGTCAACTTCAACTATGCAGCATACAGTCAGAGCCTTGCACGAATCCACAGGATTGGGCAGAAGAACACCTGCACCTATATTCATCTGATTACAGAGGGAACAATTGATGAAGTGGTACTGAAGGCATTGGCGAAGAAAGAGGACTTGGCAAAAACAGTCGTGGATACATGGAGGGATTATTTCTGATGTATGGAACAGAGGAATATGCAAAAGCAATTGAAGAACTGGGAAAAGCAGGAGAAAGCATGGCTGTTGCATTCGCCCATTTCGGGGAAGCAATAGGTGCTGCCTTTTCTGCCGGGATCTATGCAGGGATGAATAGTTGCAATTGCAGAAGCAATAACTGGAGAAAACTGCACGGACTTCCAATGAGGAGGCGGATGCGATGGCGGTAATTGATATTTTTACCACAGAAGAAAAATACGACATCCTCTATACCGATCCACCATGGAAACAGGGCAGGGGCGGTAAGAAGGCAGCAAGACCAAACTCCACCGGAACGACCGTTCCATACGACACCATGGACGTCCCCGGAATCATGGAGATACATAACTTCGTCACAGGAAATCTGATGAACGAAAAGCACAATGTGTTCATGTGGACGATAGACAAATATCTGCCGCAGACAGAGGAAATCATGAGCCTTTTGGGGTATCAACTCCATGCAAGGCTGATATGGGATAAGGGCAACGGACCGGCACCCGCCTATACGGTGCGGTTCGCACACGAATACCTGCTGTGGTTTTTTGAGAAGGGAAATATCATCCTCCCGGATAAGGACAAGCGTGGAGCGTTCTCCACGGTGCTTCGGGAGAACAGCCGCAGATGCCACAGTAAAAAGCCGGAATGTGCCTATCAGATGTTAGAAACATTCTTCCCGCAGGCAAAGAAACTGGAACTCTTCGCAAGGACGGAGCGTGACGGTTGGGACCAGTGGGGGAACGAATTATAAAACCAAAGGAGGAGCAACAATGGAAACAGTAATGACACTGGATGACAAAGTCAGAGCCTATAAGGAACTGCTTGATAAAAAGGATGAACTGGCAGAGCAGACCAAGGCAAACAATGAAGAACTGAAAAACATGGAGCAGGAGATCGCCAGACAGATGGTAGATGAGGAAAAGCCGGATACAACGGTCGATGGCTTCAAGTACAGCCTGCAGGAGAAAACAAGGTACTCCAAGATTTCAGAAGAAAAGCTGATGGAAAAAGGCTTGGTATTCTTCGATGTTTTGAGAGAGCAGGGATTCGGACACCTCATCACAGAGCGTGTTGATCCACGCACCCTTGACTCTGCGATGAACAATCTGACTGCAGAGAATGATGGAGAGCTGCCGGAGGAACTGGCAGAGGTGCTGTCCGTTTATTCAGAACTGAAGGTATCCAAAAGAAAAGCAAACACAAAGGCACTGAACCGTGCCAAGGCAGCGAAGGAGGAATAAAACCATGAAAGATTACACGCAGATGGAGATTGATGTCACATTAGAAAGTGACCGTGATTTGAAAGAGAATATGCAGGCAGCCGCCAAATTTGCCCTGGGGCAGATTATGGAGTACACGCACCCGACTGAGGTAAAGAACCGCCATGAAGGATATGGTATCGCAGCGGAAGGGTATTCCGCACTGCAGGGGAAAATGAAATCAGTTAAGACCGATATGGACGACCTGCTGAAACTTCTCCCGAATGGAGATGGCGATGTCCTCAATGTGATCGGCAGCCTTTACAATTCAGCAGTGGAGGTGGCGGTGGAAGCCATCAAACTGGCAGCACAGAGCCAGAGGATCATGGACGACCTCTACTATGGAGAGAGCAGACCGACACCACTGGAAGAACTGATGGATGCTGAAGATGATGAGCAGGAAGATGAGAATGATGGCTTTGAAGAAGCAGAAAGTGAGGAATAATCATGGCAAAGAATGAAGTAGCAGTAGCAGATCAGAAATTCAACCTGGTAACGCTGACCGGAGAGTTAAAGGAAGCAATCGCAGAGGAGATGGATGGACTGGGAACAATTCCGTTTGAAAGAGCCAAGATCCCAAGCGGCGGAGGTCTTGCCTTTGAACTGCCGGGAGAAACAGAAGATGAGCCTGTCATGAGCACAGATCTCACCGGAGTCATTCTCCATCACCACCCGGTAAACGCATACTGGGATGAACAGTACAGCGGAGGCAACGAACAGCCGGACTGCTCCAGTTACGATGGAAAGCAGGGCGTGGAGAGAGAAACCGGAGAGATCCATGACTGCAGCAAGTGCCCGCATAACCAGTTCGGAAGCAAGGGAACAGGAAAAGCCTGCAAGAATATCCACAGATGTTACATCCTGCAGGAGGGAAATCCCGTGCCGATCATCCTTGCACTGCCTCCGACATCGCTGAAATATATCCGGGATTACATCGGGAAAAGAATCCTCTTGAAAGGTCTCCGGTGTTTCGATGCGGTAACCAAGATCACGCTGAAAAAGGAGAAGTCCGCAGACGGAATCACATACTCCAGAGCAGCGTTCGCATTTGTCAGCAAGCTGACCGATGAGCAGAGGGCAGAAGCAAAAGCCATGGCAGAGAATGTAAAGGCAATGGCAGGAAATATCCCGGAAGTGGATGAAGCGGACTACAACACTGCGGCACCTGTGGACTCCGCTGATTTCGTAAGCGCAGAGGGAACACAGGAGAATCTGCCTTTTAACTAAGGGTGGCAGGGGCGGGGAGCAATCCCCCCCCCATTAGAAAAGGAGGCACACAGCATGAAACCTTTATACGGAGATTGGAAAACGACACTGCCGAAAGACTGCCTGCAGCCGGGAGAACTGATAGACAAGGAAATGCTTTTCCATTTCAAAAACAACGCAAATTCCGAAGATAAATTCGCAGGAATTATCCAGATGGAAGAAGTTGCGGACATCATAGGGGGAAAGCCAATATACGACACGATTTATAAGGAAAACGAATGCACGCCATGGATCTATGCGGGACAGTGCTACGCAGGAGAGCGAATCAATAAAAATCCGGCATTGATGCCGATGGTATATATCTGCTCCAGATACAGGGCAGACACAAGGGAACAGTTGGAAATCAATATCAAAGTGGCAAAATGGGCAGCCTGCGAAGCGGTGGCGAATGGCATGATACCAATTGCACCGCATCTGTACTTCCCAAGGTTTATGGATGATTCCATACCGGAAGAACGGTATTTCGGAATGCAGGCAGGGCAAAGGCTCATGGAACAGTGTAGCACATTCTACATCGTAACCGTGGACAATGTGATCAGCGAGGGCGTGGCAGCGGAAATTGATTATATGACAGACACACTGCTACTGACCGGACGAAAAACAAACTTTTCACAGCTTGGGTTGGAGAAATTGATACTGAATAGAATGGAGCGATGATATGCAGGCAGCGGAGGTCGATTTAGACCGTTTGGTAGATTATAAAACTGAATACTGCTCCGTTATCAAAAAGCATAAAATCACAGGCGACAACCTCACAGGGCTGTGTCCGTTTCACAATGACAACAACAATTCGTTCTCGGTGGATCTGCGTACTGGAATGTGGAAATGCCACGCAGAGGATAGGGGTGGCAATTTTATCACATTCTATGCAGAACTGAATGGACTGGACAACCATGAAGCCTACAAGCAGATACTGGAGAAATACGGTGCATTGCACGAGCCGCAGGAGAAGCCGAAACCAAAGGCGAAAAGCGGTCTGTCGCATTACACACTGGCACAGTATTCCTTTGAAAAGCGTCTGCCGGAAGAATGGCTGAAAGACCAGTGCTGCCTTCAGACAAAAAAAGACCGTGACGGAATCCAGTACATACACATACCGTACTACCGGGAAGATGGCAGCGAAGCCACATTCCGAAAGAGATATGCAGACAAGCAGTTCCGGTGGAAGTATGGGGCAGGAAAAGACATCTGCTTATACGGTGCATGGAAAATGGAGTCCGTCCGGAAGATCGGCTACGCAGCACTGGTCGAGGGCGAAAGCGACAGCCAGTCCATGTGGTACATGGGAATCAGCACCCTCGGAGTACCGGGAGCGTCCATGATGCGGTCTGCGTGGGCAGGGCAACTGCAGGATCTGAAAATCTACATCCATGTAGAGCCGGACAAAGGCGGGGAAACATTCCTCGCCAAAGTCACAAGGGCACTCCGGGAGGGCGGCTTCATCGGGGAAGTTTATAAATGGAGCTGCCGGACGCTCGGATGCAAGGACCCGTCAGAGGTCTATCTGAAATACGGAAAAGAGGATGCCGCAGCGAAGATACTGAAAGCGATCAGTAACGCAGAGCAGATTGATATAGATGACGATGCCATACCGGAGGCAGTCGAGGGAGCACCCGTGAATTTAAGACAGCCGGAAGGATGGATTTATTCGGACAAGGGAATCAGTGTGATCGATGAAAAGAAGTATGCCCCGGTCATGGTATGCCGGACACCAATCATCATCACGCAAAGGCTTCGGAGCATGGAAACCGGAGAGGAAAAGATCGAGGTCGCATTTAAAAGGGATGGGCAGTGGAACAGGGCAATCTACCCCAGAAGCACCATCTTCACCGCAAGGGGAATCACCGCACTGGCAGACTTAGGATGCACCGTCACAAGCGAAAATGCAAAGCACGTGGTCAAGTTCTTGGCCGCACTGGAGGCAGAGAACATCGACATCATAAAGAAAGCAGATTCCACAAGCACATTCGGGTGGCAATCCGGGAAACGGTTCATACCTGGGCACGACAAGGACATCGTCCTTGATATTGATCCGTCCCAGAGGGGCATGGCGGCAGCGTACTGCCAGAACGGAACAATGAAAGACTGGATGGAAACCATGAAACCGCACCGGGAGCGTGACAAGTTCCGTTTCATACTGGCGGCTAGTTTCACAGCACCGCTTCTGCGGATTATCAAGCAGCGAATCTTCTTCGTGTACAACTGGGGCGGCTCAAAAGGCGGTAAGACCGCAGCATTAAAGGCTGCACTTTCCGTATGGGGCGATCCGGAGCGGTTGATGGTCAATTTCAATGCCACGCAGGTCGGACTGGAACGGACAGCATCTTTTTATTGTGATCTGCCACTGGGAATCGATGAGCGTCAGCTTGCAGGGAATAACCAGAACTCACTGGAGAAGATCGTCTACATGATTTCAAGCGGAACAGGAAAGATACGAGGAGCAAAAAGCGGAGGCATACAGGCACTGCAGACATGGCGAACCGTGGCACTGGCGACCGGAGAAGAACCTCTCTCCACGGAAACAAGCCAGACCGGAGTCAGCACCCGTGTGCTTGAGATATATGGCGGACCCTTTGATGATGAGAGGGATGCATCCGTCATGCATCAGCAGTCGGGAATGAACTGCGGGTGGGCAGGACCGGCTTACATCGGAATGCTCCTGCACACCGATGAACGCAGCATCACGGAAAAATATGAGGAAATGATGCAGTATGTCTACAGTATCAGCAAAGGGAAAAGTGGGTCGCACATCGCAGGAATTGCGGCGGTGGCTCTGGCAGATGCCATCATCGATACTTGGATATTTCATAACGGAGAATGGCTGAAACGATACGAAAATGGGGAATTTGATAACGAATTCGCTAAAAACAATACGGAAAATCTGCAAATTGATACGGTTTCGTGGGAAAGAGCCAAAGAGATGGCAAGGAACATCATGCAGGAGCAGATGAACGCAGACACCGGAGATGTCAATGAGAATGCTACCCAGTTTATAGTGGACTGGATACTTTCAAATAAGGACAGCTTCGGAGAGAAAGCGTTCGGAACGTGCCTCGGTATGATCCAGAACAAAAATGCCTATATTTTCCCATCCATGCTGACGCAGGCACTGACGAAAGCAGGTTACTCATCCAGAAAGACACTAAAATACCTTGCAGACAAGGGTTTGATTGGGGTATCCATTCTGAAAGATGGCAGCACCAAGAATTCCGTGACAAAGTGGTTCAACAACAGAAACTGCAGATTTGTGGAATTCCATCTGGGCGATCTCGCCGAGGAAAAGGACCCGCTGCTGGAGGAGGAAGAAATCGCAGAGCAGATGAGCCTGCCGGGCACGGATGGTTTCATGCCAGTATCCGAAGAAATGGCAGATGAACTCCCATTCAATTAGTCACAAGATTTGCAATTTAGTCACAAGATTGGGTGGGTGCAAAAAATCCTGTGACCAAAAATCTTGTGACCAAAATTGCGAAAAAGTTATAAAAAACCTTAAAAAACCGCACACCTAAAATTAGGTGTTTAGTTAGGTGTTCGGTTAGGTGTTTAGTAAAAAACCCAGTAAAATCAAGGCTTATATAGGTTACTAAACACCTAAAACACCTATTTTACAAAATATATTGTTATACGGGAAATCTTGTGACTTGTGACTAAGCTAGTCACAAGATTTGCTAAAAAAACATGGTGTATATCAAAATTTAGGTGTTAGGTGTTTAGTAGACCCCTCAAACCCCCATAAACACTGGGTTTCTTACCGCACACCTAAGTGAACACCTAGGTGTGCGGTGGAAAAATCGGGAATTAGGTGTTCAGTCGGAAAGGAGTAGCAAAATGGCAGATGAAAAAGTGAATGAGGACAGCCTGCCGGATGAGGAAAAATTAAAAATATGGGTGGACAGGCTGAGGATGAACGATGAGAAAGTGCCAAAGGAACTCTTAAAGACCAAATATCAGAAACCATACCGGGAACTAAAAGATAAGATCAAGGAAGTGGCGAACCGGATACTGAATAGCAGGATGACAGAGGAAATCGTCATTCGGAATGATGAAGCAGGGCAGGAACTCCTAAAGAAAATGCAGGCACTGATCAAAGAAAAAGAGGAAGCAGGCTACAACAAAGAACTCGGCAGAATACTCTGCAAGGAATACGACACCGGGAAGTTTTTGCAGGCAGTAAAGCAGATGCACACGGAAATGTGGAATTTGTGGATAACTTACTGGCAAGGATACTGCTGCCTTTACGTTCTCCCGGAGAACTGGGAAGAACCCTACCCTCCGCCGAGAATTTATAACGAACTGACCGATGAATTCTTAGTGGATGAGGAAAAGAACATCTGGGAAAAGCACCCGGAATGGAAATCGGAGCAACGGACAATCATAACCGCCGGAGCGTGCAGCTTACTGGTGGGAGCAAAGAAAGGAGAAACAACGCATGGACAGACAGGCGAACATAAACAGATTTGAAGCTGAAATGAAAAAAGTAACAAGGGAGGGAGCAGATCGGCTCATGGCATTTATACGAAAGAGTGATATGTATGCGGCACCTGCAAGCACACGCTTTCACCTTTCGGTAACAGGAGGGTTGCTGCAGCATTCGCTGAATGTACTGGATGCATTAAGAACCAACCTCACAAAGAATGACGATGGCACATACTCCTACGAAGTGGCAGGCTGCCCGGTCGCAAGAGTGACTGAGGAAAATGTGATCATCATGGCACTTTTACATGACATCTGCAAGACCTACTTCTACACCACGGAAATTAGAAACCGCAAGGTCAATGGGAAGTGGGAGCAGTATGAAGCATTCACGGTGGATGACAAAATCCCATACGGTCATGGAGAGAAATCCGTCATGATGATTGAAGAATACATGAAGCTACAGCCAGTGGAACGATATGCCATCAGATGGCACATGGGATATTCAGATCCAGACACGCTCTCCTTCGGCAACGCCATCAACAAGTACCCGATGGTCTGGGCACTGCACTCAGCGGATACGCAGGCGAGCCACTTCATGGAAGATGACGCAGATAACAAACTTGCGTACATAGATCAGAGTGCAGGAGCATACGCAGACCAACCGACCATGCAGGAAACAGCAGAAACAGTATTCGAGGAGGCGACACCAGTATGATAGCGGAAATTTTACAGTGGATTGCAATCATCGTTCTTGTATTGTTCCTCCTCGGATGCGTGCTTGCTGTTGTGGTAATACCGTGGGCGATATGGAAAGTCAGAAAAGAGAGTGAACCAAAGAAGCTGCCTTTCCATTGCATGATTACCGAGGAACTCTGCATCATGCCGGAAGAACCATGCACGGAATGCGAGATATACAAAGAGCGGATCAATGAAATCATTGATGAGAGCAAAGAACGGAACATACAGGATGGAAAGATGGAAGGGCGGTAGCGGTATGAAAAATAAAAATGGGGAAGGGTATCCAGATCCGACAGCCACAAGGGCAATCAGAAATGCGGACAGGCCGCCGGAGAATGTCAAAAACGCAAGACGGGCAATCAAGGTAATCTGTGAAATATGCCATGTCCGGATACTTGGAAAAGTCACCATCATAGATGAGCGTGGAAGGCGGTGGTAGGGTTGATAAAGTATCAGGACTATTTCAGATTTAAGGATTTAAGGGAAGCCAAGGATTATATCATGGCAGAAAAGGGAATGACGGACCGGCAGGCACACCAGTACCTGTCGGAGAAAGTTCCAAGGGAATCCTACTATCAGAGAAAAATCATAGAGTGGCTCGATAAGAATGCCAAGGGCAGAGCGTTCTACTGGAAAGCAACGCAGGGGGCGTACAGCCGGAGCGGCATCCCGGATGTCTGCGTGATCATCGGCGGCAGGTTTTACGGACTGGAAGTGAAGCGGCCATTCTTCGGAGTGGTGTCGTCAAACCAGAAGAAAGTCAAAAGGGAAATCGAAGCAATCGGCGGCAAGGTTTACATCGTGACCTATGTGAAAGAGGTAGAGGAAATCCTGCTGCCGGTCCTGGAAGGGAGAGAGCAATAATGGCAAAGAGAGAATACGATGAGAACGACAAGATCTGCGGAAACTGCCTGCACCACAAACCATCATGGGAAACAGGGCATCTGACCGGGTGGCACTGCGATAATTTCATGGCAGATGCTTATGGGTGCAGCACAGAATACGAGGACGGAGAAGAATGTCCGGACTTTGAGAGTAAAAGGTAGATGGAGGAATAGAAGATGCCAAGTAAGAAGGTTATATATGAATGTAAATATTGTGGCAAAGCGTACAGCTATTATGACGAATGTGATGAATGCGAAAAGTCCCATTTGCGTGATTTTAGTAAGGCAGATACGCAAGAAATCGTTGAGGAATTGCGATTAATTGGAGCAATTGCATGTGGCTATCATATCGATTATACCGTTATGGGTATGCCGCTTAGTAATTTTGAAAGTTTGATAACAGAAGCTGCAAAGAGATTGGAAACTAAAAAGTAAAAGAAAAGGGTAAGTGTGGATAAAAATGTGGAAAATTTTTATAGAATACGATGATAAAAGTAAAATCACGCTGACAGGAAAACAGAAAGACATTTCACTTCGATTAGCAACCAAGTACCACAGGGAATATGTGAATGGCAGAAGATGCAAAGCAATCTATCAGCAGTACCCAAAGAAAAATCACGCTGCCATGGATTTGTTTGACAAGATAGAAGAACTGGAGCAGGAGGTGTCGGAATGACAAACAAAGAAGCGAAACAAATGCTGCAGGCAAGATTGGAGTGCATGAAGCAGGAAGATTTGAGTGCAATCGGAAAAGGATGCGATAAGAAATGTGACGAATGCCACCTAAACTATGAGCAGGGCAATCGTGGAGAACAAAAAGAAGCGATAAGCGTTGGAATTGCAACACTGGCACTGCAGACACCAAGAGTAGCGAGTCTGGAGGGAGATGGCTATTCGGACGGACACCTCGTGTACGATACATGGATATGTCCCAATTGCGAAAGCAGCTACGAGATGGACTACGAAGAACACAAGTTCTGCCCAAACTGCGGACAGAAGATTGACTGGGAGGGAATTAAGAGCGATGGAGAAGATCACAGTATATAAATGCGATTATTGCGGAAAACTCATCGATACTCAGGAAGAATGTGCGAAACATGAACAGCGACACAGGAATGTCGAGGGAGCAAATGAAATGCTGAGAAGCGGGGCGACCTTGGAAGAAATTAATCAAAAATATAAGATATGGTACAGCGTCCCGGAACATTTGAAGAATGTAACAAAAGACCATTGCTTCACAATTTCCTATTGGCAGTGTTGTGATAAACCAGCTTATACCATTAAGGGAATCGACATGGATGGGCGATTGTATGTATTCGGAATCGGATCATGGAGCGGTGGGTATGGATGCGAAGTTCCAATAGACAGCACAAATCTGAAAGAGGTACATTCGCCAGACGAATTGTTCGTTGATCCGAGATACGGAAAGGGCAGGTGGTAAGAATGAGAAATAACAAAAATCCCAAAAACAAAAATGATGGGAAACTTGGGATAAGCAATCTGATGAAACTCATATACGATATGCCACTGCCACTGGTGCTTCGGAACATTGAGCAGAACATAGAATTGCTATCCCAAAGAGGTATTAAAATCCGGGATTGGGATAACAAAGACCGGGTGCTGACACAGGTACGCATTATCGGTGGAAAAGTATATTTCCTTGCGGCAACAGAACCGGAAGCCAAAAAGGATTAGAAAAGAGGAAACAGCATGGCAGAGAAGAAAGAGGTCGTGGACGAAAAAGCATTGCAGAAGATATGGATCAAAAGCTACCTCGGGCAATATTACTGGGCGAGAAATAAGAAAAGACAACTGGAACGAAGGCTGCAGACATTCAGACAGGAGATGATCGGCACAAAGGGGATGCAATACTCCCCAGTGCCGCACAGCCAGACAAACAGTGTCGGCGATGGACCGGCAAGCATGGTCATCCGGGCGATGGAGATAGAGGAACAGATCGAATCGCAGAAAGAACAGATGGCAAATGCCATGCTGAATGTGATGAAGATGATGGATTTTCTCCCGGCAGAATCGACAGAGCGGATTATACTGGAGTACCGACATATTGATTGCTTGAGTTGGAAGCAGATCGCAAGGGAGATGAACTACTCAAGGGCATCGTGCAACAATTATTACAATGCAGGAATTGAGAAACTGCTGACTTTCAAGAAGGTGCAGAAAATGTTAGAAGAATACTGTGAAATAAATGCCTCCTAACCCCGCTGAAGCCTTGGAATTGCTTGACTTCGGATAGGGGGGGGTAGAATTGTATTAACAATTTTATTGTTATAGAATACCCTCCCCATCGGGGAAACAAAGGAGGAATGCGGAATTGTTATTTTCTATTTTAGGACGCTTATTTGGGAGAACGGATGAAAACAAAAAGCGAAAGACATTTAGACCTTTGGGAGCACCAATTCCAAACGATATCATCTGCGACAGATACAGAGTTAAGGGGAAATATCCGGGAACTGGGCGAATGCGAACCACAGAGATCATTGCATGGGATCAGGCTTCGGATGAGGAAATCTTAAAGATGGCAGGATTTGTAGAGCCATACGAGATTGAGAGGATTGGACTGGACAGACCTACAGAAAGGCAACTGGCATATGCGAGAGATTTGGGAATTCTTGTACCAAGCGATGCAAGCAAGGACGATGTTAGTATTTTAATATCACGAGCACTGGAACATTACCCAATTCGACAGAATAAAGCACCAAAGAAAATACTGGAAATTTTAATCAAAAAAATGGGGGTTTACATTCCAACATACGCAGGCGAAAGGGAAATGAATTTCTGGTATCTGATTACATTGAAAACAGCCGAAGAGCGGTATGCTTATTTTGCCATGAAAGTTTACGCCCAAAATACTGGGAAAAATTATCACTTTATTCACGAAGCGACCGCTGCAGAGCAGGAAAAATTTTATGCATTTGCAAGAAAATATAAGGATGATAAATCATTCGTACAATCTTACGAAAGATATAATCAGTTAAGCGAAAGATACAATTATTCGGAGATTACGATAACCGGAGAAGTCCGGCGGCAATTAAAGGCGTATAAATTGGCAAGCGATTTTTTCAGCGAAAATTAGAGAGTAAAAACCAAGGGGAAAATACACACCCCGACCAAAGGCATACACATATACAGGGCAGTATAATACCTCACATATTGCAGAGGGGTAGTGCAAACTACATGAACCAGAGAAGCAAGGGTACGGGGCACATACAGTGACCAAGACATAGGCAGACAGAGCACACAGAGAGCAGAGTGCAAGGCTCACTGACCACAGCCACAGCGCAGTCACTCACGCACAAGGCATGATCAGAACCAAGAGAGTGGAGAGATTAGACAAGTCTGTACACAATTAGACATTTATATGTGCTAAGATGATAGCGTGGAGTAAAAGGGAGCGGAGCAGTAGGCTCGCCCCAACCACTTCGCTTGCTCCCCTCAGAGAGGACACACTAAGACATCAGTCAAGGAGGTGTCCTCTTTTAGTTTGATGAAGTGAAGAAAAGTCGTAGGTACTACTGAGAGGGATAGACAACTACGGCACGGGGAAGGGCCAGCTTTTACCCAGATATTATTAAAAAATTTTTAACCATTTCGTTACGCAAGGAGGCAGGATGATGGAAGGAATATTCGAAAACAGGGCAAAAGAAGCGGAAGATGGAGAAGAACTCAGCATCGTATCAGATGCCACGACAGAAAATTTCAACAAAATCACAATGCACTTGCTGAAATGGATAGGACGAATATCGGAGTATATTATGAAAAAAAAGAGCTTCCGACTGGTAGTCGAATACAAGCCGGAAGCAGAGATAACCAAGGTTTCATTCTATGAAAAGAAACCTACGGAATGCGTTGGAGAACACAGGAATCCGGAATTTGAAGATTAGGTAAATCCTGCTCGTCAACAACGAATTTACAAAGGCGACTTCGGTAGTCAAAATCGCCGCCATCCGCAGTACGACTTTCAATTCTTTTTATGAGAGCCTCTGCATCGGATGTGGAAAGACTGGAATAATCCAGTAAATATTTAAACATTTGAGCACCTCCCTTCGTCAGATTTTCAACAGGTGGTACTGCTGACAAGGGAGATTATAACAGAAAGCACAGAAAGGGGGAATCTGAATGGATCAGAAACTGAAAACAGAACGCAGAAAACTGGCTGACTTAAAGGCAGCCGAATACAATCCACGAAAGGCACTAACCCCGGACGATGCGGAATACCAGAAAATAAAGCGGAGCATTGAGGAATTCGGATATGTTGATCCCATCATCATAAACGAAGATGGCACAATCATCGGAGGACACCAGAGAACCACGGTACTCATGGACTTAGGATATGAGGAAGTCGATGTCGTTGTGGTGGATCTGGACAAGCAGAGGGAGAAGGCTCTGAACATCGCACTGAACAAAATCACTGGCGAATGGGATGAGTTGAAGTTGAAAGACCTGCTGCTCGATCTCGACCTCGGAGATTTTGACATATCGCTGACAGGTTTTGAACAGGATGACCTCACGGAACTGGTGGACAAACTCGCAGTAGAGCCGGAAGCAGTGGACGATGACTTCGATGCAGAGGAAGCATTGGAGCAGGCAACAGAACCAACTACAAAGCCGGGCGACATTTGGATACTGGGCCGGCACAGACTCATGTGTGGCGACAGCACTTCGCAGGAAGATATGGCGGTTCTGATGAATGGGGAGATTGCAGACCTTGTGGTCACAGACCCACCGTACAATGTCAATTATGGCGATAAGGCAGAAATGCTCGATGACTACCTGCCGGGGAAAGGACACCGGAATATTAATCATATTAAAAACGACAACATGGATAACCAGAGTTTCTATGCGTTTTTACTGGCAACCTACCAAAGTGCCTATGAATTTATGAGAGCAGGAGCGGCTATCTATGTATTTCACGCAGAGAGCACCGGGCATATTTTCAGACAGGCATTCCTTGATGCCGGATTGAAGCTCGCTCAGTGTCTGATATGGGAAAAGAATTCTTTCGTGCTCGGCAGGCAGGATTATCAGTGGCGACACGAACCGTGTCTGTACGGATGGAAAGAGGGAGCAGCCCATTACTTCATCAATGACCGGACGCAGGACACGGTCATTCTGGAAGATGATATAGATTTCAGTGCCATGAAGAAAAACGACCTTGTGGCATATCTGGAAGAACTCCGCAGAAAGTATCAGAACCAGACGTCCGTCATTTATGAGAACAAGCCGACAAGGAATGACATCCACCCGACTATGAAGCCAGTAGCACTGATTGGAAAACTTGTAACCAATTCCAGTAAGTCCGGGTGGAATGTTCTGGATTTATTCGGAGGAAGCGGCAGCACCCTCATGGCCGCAGAGCAACTGGGAAGGACAGCCTTCATCATGGAACTGGATGAATGGTTCTGTGATGTGATTGTAAAGCGGTGGGAAGAATACACCGGGCAGCAGGCTGTCAGAATCCCGGCATCCGAGGTAGGATTGTAGAGTGGCAGAAGAACAGGGCGGCAGCTTTTACCGGGTAGAGGTTATCGCTTCTTTGTTCGGAGTCAGCGTGCGGAGGGTGCAGCAGTTGACGCAGGAAGGCATCATAGCAACCACACGGACAAAGGAGGGCAATCGTTATGAGTTAGTACCGACCATTCAGCGGTATGTGAAATACCTTTCGGACAAGGCATACGGAAAGAGCAAATCTGAAAAAGAAGCAGAACTCCGGGAACAGAAACTGCAGGCAGAAATCGCACTGAAGGAATCGCAGGGAGAGATGCACCGATTAAAGACGGAAATCGCATCGGGTAAGTACATCGACATTGAAGAAGTGAAGATGGACTATAGCCGATTTTTTGTTTCGTTCAAGAAGTTCGCTCTTTCCTTGCCGAGCAGGCTCTCTGGAAGAATCAGCGGATACTGTGATCCGATGGAAGTCCGCTCCATAGAAAAGGATTTGAATGCAGAGATTATTCGGTTGATGGACAGCTTCGTGGTGGCAGGCTGCACACCGGAAGAAATGGAGAAGAAAAAGCGTGGCAAGAAATCCGTTTCGTAGGTACGAGGTAACCGAGTATCAGAAGGAAGCCTTAAAATTCCTCAAACCACCAGAGGACATCACGGTATCGGAATGGGCAGACAAGTACCGCATACTGGACGCAAAGACATCGGCAATGCCTGGACCGTGGAGAACAGAGCAGACTCCATACCTAAAAGGCATCATGGACGAATTCAACAATTATGAAACAGAAGAAATTGTCTACATCAAACCAACGCAGGTCGGTGGAACAGAGTGTCTCCAGAACATGGCAGGGTACATCATTCAGCAGGACCCCGCTCCTACCATGATTGTATATCCAACAGACAAACTTGCGGAATCCATATCAGAGAACCGTCTGCAGCCGATGATAAAGGCGGCACCGACACTGAAAAAGCGGTTTCTTGAAAACGAATCGTCAAAACTGGAATTACAGTTCGATGGAATGTATCTGACACTGGCAGGCTCAAACTCCCCATCAAGCCTTGCGAGTAAGGCGATTCGTTTCTTATTTCTTGATGAGGTGGATAAGTATCCGGGGGCATCCAAAAAGGAAGCGGACCCGATCAGCCTTGCAAGAGAGAGAACCAAGACATTCCATAACCGGAAGATATTTATAACAAGTACCCCGACCTTAAAAACCGGGCACATCTGGAAAGCCAAAGAAGATGCGGACATCGAAAAGCATTTCTTTGTGCCATGTCCGCACTGCGGGGAGTATATAGAATTCAAGTGGAAGCAGGTGCACTTCCCGAAAGAAGAAGGCATGAGCCTTGCAGACCGTGCGGAATTCGCATCGTATGTCTGCCAAGAATGCGGCTGCGTGATCACAGACCAAGATAAGCCGGATATGCTCCGGCTCGGGGAATGGAGAACGGTAAAGCAGAATACTAAATTTGTCCGAAAAGTGGCATTCTGGATGAACACGCTGTATTCCCCATTTGTCCGATTTTCTGAGGTGGTCAAGGAATTCCTTAAAAGCAAGGATGATCCGGAGCAGCTTCAGAACTTCGTCAACTCATGGCTCGCAGAACCATGGGAGGATACAAAATTAAAGACCAATGCCGATCTTGTGATGGAAAGACAGACCGAATATGAAGAACTGGTAGTGCCGGATTGGGCAAAGATGCTCACAGGTGGTGTCGATGTACAGGAAAATTGTCTGTACTGGACAATTAGGGCATGGGGAAGCTATCTCACAAGCCAAAACATCGCACATGGACAGGCATTCTCATTCCAAGAGGTTGAGAGAGTGATGAATCTCGAATATCAGATGCCGGATGGAACGCCAATGGTAGTCGCACTTGCACTGATAGACTCTGGATATAATGCGGATATTGTATATGATTTCTGCGTAAGCAATTCCGACTGGGCATTGCCAAGCAAGGGGTCATCAAATCCAATGCTTTCGCACTATAAAATGAGTACTGTGAACAAGACAGACAGCCGGGCATTCGGAATGAACCTAGTGCTCGTAGATACAGGAAAGTACAAAGACATGATTGCAGGTCGTATGAAAAAAAAGAATGGCAGCGGATCATGGATGGTTTATGCAGGATGCGACCGGGAATACGCAGAGCAGGTTACTGCAGAACATAAGGTCAATGTAAAAATGGGAAATGGAAAAGTAAAGCAAGAATGGCAGCTTAAAACTTCACATGCGGACAACCACTACCTTGATTGTGAGGTATATGCACTGGCGGCGGCTGATGCACTTGGAGTCAGAAGCTTGTACTTGAATGATGTTAAGGAAGAACCACAGGTAAAACAGGAAAAACAATATGCACCAGAAGAATCGTGGATCAGCCAACACGAAGGAAACTGGGTATAAAGGAGGCAGAACATGGCAGCAGAGAATAACCTCACAACCGCAGGAATGCTTGATGAAGTCAATAAAGCAATTTATGCGGTGCTTGTGGGCGGCCAGTCCTACAAGATAGGCTCAAGGCAACTGAGCCGAGCAGATTTGAAACTGCTCTACGACATGAAGAATGACCTCACAGCACAGATTGCAGCACAAGGGGAGTCCAGTCTTCTGGACGACACATTCGTTGCGGTATTTGAAGGGAGGTAACAACCATGAACTGGTTAGATGGAATCATCGGGTTCTTCTCCCCGGAGCGTGGGGCACGCAGGGAAGCATGGCGGCAGAGCCTGCAGGAGATGAGAAACTACGATGCCGGGAATTATGACCGGGGCAATGCAAACTGGCGGGTTATGAACCAGTCAGCAGAGTTCACAGATCGATACAGCCGGGATAATGTCCGGGCAAGGGCAAGGGATCTGGAACGGAATTCCGACATGATGAATTCAGTCATCGGGGCATACACAAGGAATGTCATCGGAGGCGGGTATATCCTGCAGCCGAAAACCAAAAGCGATAAGCTGAACGACACTTTGCTGACAGCGTGGAAGAAATGGTGCAAAAAGCAGAATTGCGATGTAACAGGCACGCAGTCCTTCACGCAGATGATGCGGATGTGTATTCAGAGAAAAAAGATTGATGGAGGAATTCTCATCGTAAAAAGATACACAAAAGACGGATTTATTCCGTTCAAACTTCAGACATTCGAAGTGGATGAACTGGATGACTCCCAGATGCTGCCAAAGAAGAAAGGCAATAAAGTCGTAGGCGGCATTGAAATGAACGAATACAATAAACCGATGGGGTACTGGATCAGACAATACAGTATCGATGGAATGGCACTCTCGCAGCCGATATGGGTGGATGCGAAAGATGTCATTTTTTTATACACAAAACGCAGACCATCGCAGGTGCGTGAAATGTCTGACATGAGTCCGACCATCACCAGAATCCGTGATGCAAACGAATTCATGGTAGCGGTGTCGGTCAAAGAAAGGATTGCCGCCTGCCTTTCGGTATTTATCAAGAAAGTGCTGCCCACAACCGGAATCGGCAGAGCAGGTGCACCGCCAGTGCAGCATGAATCCTACCAAGGAAAGACCATCACACCCGGCATGATCAAAGAATTGAATGCCGGGGATGAAATCCAAGTGGTAAATCCTACCGGACAGGCAACCGATGCAGCAAGTTATATCAAGCTGCAGCAAAGGCTTGTCGGAGCAGGGCAGGGCATCAGCTACGAAGCCACAAGCAGGGATATGTCGGAGAGCAACTACTCCTCCACCAGACAGGGCATCATCGAAGATGAGATGACCTACGCAGCGGAAAAAGAACTGCTGATGGAAGTCATGGATGAGGTGTACGAAACCTTTGTTATATCGATGTGGCTCGCCGGACTGATTGATGCAAAGGACTTCTGGGATAAAAAAGATGAGTACATGGATCACGCATGGGTGGCGGCACCGAAGAAATGGATTGATCCACAGAAGGAAGCCAATGCAAATAAGATTGCACTGAACACAGGGCAGAAAACATTCAAGCAGATTGCCGCTGAACAGGGTCGTGACTGGAAAGAACAGATTGACGAGATGGCAGAGGTTTTGGAGTACGCAAAGGACAAAGGTATTGACTTAGGGGGTGTGATTTTTGACCAGACAGCATCAGAACTTTATGAGGACGAGGAGGACAAGAAAGCCAACCTCGCTGACGAGGGCACAGGAAACCCAAACGGAGAAGAAAATGACGACTCCGGCACAGGGGAAACAGAGGGCGAAAGCCAAACAGATGACGAGGGAACTGACAGTTAATTCTATCAGAGCCATGGAAGGCGAGGGGAATGAACGGAAATTCATCCTTTCCTTCTCCTCGGAAGAACCATACGAACGATGGTGGGGAATTGAAATCCTCGACCATTCAGAGGGAGCAGTCGACCTTACACGATTAAATGAAATCGGGGTACTGCTCTATAACCACAACAGGGATAAAGTCATCGGAAAAATCAACCGCGCATGGATTGAAGAAATGCGTGGCATGGCAGAGGTGGAATTCGATGCCGATGACGAATCCGAACTCATCTATCAGAAAGTAGCAGGCGGTACGCTGAAAGGGGTATCCGTAGGCTATCAGATAGACTCATGGGAGGAAGTAATGCCAAACAAGCAGTCGGCTGATGGCAGGTTCACAGGACCGGCAGACATCGCAAGAAAGTGGACACCTTACGAAGTATCAATCGTGAGCGTGCCTGCGGACCCAACGGTCGGTGTCGGAAGGGAACTGGAAGAAGAAACCGGGCAGGGAACGCAGACCCGCACACTCGACTGGTACGAAAGGCAGCTTCAAATAAATAAAAACATCATCAACCAAGGAGGTAACGAATCATGAACAAGAAGCAGAAAAGACAGCAGAAGATGCTTCGTCAGCAGGAAATCGTCGATGCGGCAAAGAACGCAGGTCGTGACCTGACTGCAGAGGAACAGACGGAATTCGACTCCCTTCAGAGGGAAATCGATACGCTGACCGCTGAAATCGAAGCAGAGGAAAGACAGGTGCCGCAGCCTGCACAGACACCTGCAGCAGGGCAGGAAGATCCGGTGGATACCCAGAGAGCCATCGCAGAGGAAAGGGAGAGAATCAGAAGCATCACTTCCATCTGCCGTGACTTCGGGTTGGAGGCAGACACCTACATCCAGAACGGAAGTACTGTAGATGCGGTAAGAGATGCAGCACTGGAACACATCAGACAGCACGGTGCACCAATTCCGGCACAGGGCAGGGCAACCGTAGTGGACAGTGCAGAGGATAAATTCAGAGCCGCCGCTGCAGACGCACTGGTAATGCGAAGCGGAATGCCGCTCCAGAACCCGGCAGAGGGTGCAAGACAGATGATGGGCATGACACTTCGTGACCTTGCCATCGAATGTCTGTCAAACGAAGGACACAGCGGATTAAACCGCAGAAATTCTGATGAGTTGTATGGAATGTTGCAGCGACAGTTTTATAACCCGACCGCAGCGTTCCCGGCGATCCTCGACAATGCTATCAACAAGGCATATGTGGAAGGGCATAAGACAGTAGCGGTAACATTCGACCAGTGGACAAAGAAGGGAAGCCTTAAGGACTTCAAGACACATGACAACAATTACTTAGCCGGCCCGGTTGGAGAATTCCTCGAAGTGCCGGAAGGCGGGGAACTGAAGCACGATGTGTTTGGAGATGAGAAACTGCCGACCAGAAAGCTGAAAACATACGGTCGCCAGTTTACGCTGACCAGACAGGCATTCATCAATGATGACATCGACCTCGTGACAAGAATTCCTGCCAAGTATGCTGCCAGTGCAAGAAAGACCATCAACAAACAGTGCTATCAGATTCTGGTAAATAACCCGGCAATTTATGACGGTACTGCATTATTCAGTAGCAATCACATGAATCTTCTTGCCAAAGGAACTGGAATCACAAAGGAAGCAGTGCAGGGCATGATCTTGGCACTTCAGAATCAGCATGACCAGTTTGGAGAAGCCATCATCATTCGTCCGGCGATCATCATCGTGCCAAGCGGATATATGTTCGATATGTACACGCTGTTCTACAGTCCGACTATCAACACAGAGGGCAACACGCAGGCGGTTAACCCGTTGTACAGATATAAAGACAGCATCACGGTAGTAGAGGACCCGACTATCAATGCACTTTGTGGCGGTTTCGGAAATGTGATGCCTTGGTGGCTGCTTGGAGCAAAAGACGACACAGACTTCATCGAAGTAGATTATCTGAACGGTCAGGAGATTCCGACCATCCGAAGAATGGAAACTCCGGGAACTCTTGGATTTGTATGGGATATTTATCTCGACTGGGGCATCAGCGTTATGGACTACCGTGGAGCGATCAAGAACCCGGGTATCGAAGTAAAGAACCCGATCAACTTAGCATAACAGGAAGGAGAGTGCAGATATGAGCAAAGCAGCATATTGGCAGAGGGGCGAAACTCTCGATTATGTGAATAATACAGGATCGATTATTGAAGCGAATACTGTTATTAAACTTGCAGAGCGAATTGGAATCGCAGGCACGAATATCAATCCGGGAGAAAAGGGAGATATTCATGTTTGTGGTGTCTTTGAATTCGCAAAGACAAGTCAGAACAAAATTAAAATGGGAACGTCCGTGTATTTTGATGGAGAAGGAATTACAGAAACTGCAGGAGATGATACACCCGCAGGTTTCGCTGCCGCAACCGCAGAAGCAGCGGACAAGACTATTCTGGTAAAAATCGGATAAGGGGTGGGAGTATGAAGCTGATAGCAATATACCCTATTCTTTACCGTTCCCACCAGTATGAAGTTGGAGAGGAACTCCCGGCAGATGATCCGGAAATGGTGCAGGCTTGGCTTGATGCCAAGACTGCAGTATGGCAGGAGGATCAAACAAAAGCGAAAGCCAGACCAGTCACCGCACAGGCAGGACTGGCAGGACAGTCGCCAAATGGGGAAACTGATGAGAATTTAGTCGGCAGAGTTCCAAAGACTCCGGCACGGAGCACAGGCAGGAGGAAGAAAGAATAATGGGGTTTAAAGATGTCATAAAGGCAGATGTGCACAATGTTTTTCTGAATGTCGAAGAATTCTCGGATATGCACGTGATCAACGGAACTGAGATGGCAGTACAGATCGACTCCAATGAGCAGATCGAGCGTGAGAAACGGTATAACCAAAACATGGATGGCATCTACAAGAATCAAAAATTGATTTTTGTGGCTGCCTCTGACTTCGGACCATTGCCAAAGCAGGGAAGCCTGCTGACCATGGACAAAAGGACATACCGTGTCGCAGATGCCATTGACGAAGATGGCATCTACTCCATTACACTGGAGGCGAACAGGGCATGAATGGTTTTTACATTGAAGTAAACAAGGCAGATGTTGCGTATGTTCAGAAGAAACTCATTGGTGCAGAGAAGAAAGTTCCCAGAGTTCTCAGAAGTGCCATCAATCAAACTGCAACACTCACGCTGAGAAAAATAAAAGCAGGACGCACAGCGGGATACACTATGTCCGCTTCAAAATTCAATAAAGAAATTCAGACGCAGCGGGCAAATCTTGGGCATTTGGACGCAACGATCAAATCACAAGGACGTCCACGAACAGTAAAGGAATTCAAGCATAGCAAACCAAAGGCGGGAGTAAAGCTTGATATTACAAAAACAGGACTCAAGAGTTTAGTTAATTCTGCAGGTGCCCATGCTTTTATCGGACCCGGTGGAAAGATTTCCGGTTTGATTGCACAGAGAGAAGGAAAAGCAAGGCTTCCAGTAAAAGTTTTGCATTCTAACTCCGTTCCGATGATGGTCGGCAAGATTTATGAAGGCGAGCGTGGCGGTCAAGGCGATATGCAGCCATTCATTGAGAAAACCCTGCATGAAAAAGTGATGGAGCAGGTGGAGAAAGTTTTATAGGAGGCAGTCATGACAGCATTAACACTACTTGGCGACTTAAAGGAGGAAATCGAAGTCCTCCTAAAAGATGTCGTTACAAAAAACACTACCGGAGAGCCAGTCACAGGGGTAAAGGGATATGAGTACCGACTGCCGATCATTGTGTCGGATGAGGAGGATGAATCCCAATTCTTCCCCTATTTCATCGTCAAACCCTTGGAGGGCAAGACGGAGGATGATGACGATCCGTGGCTTGTGACGGTGGACATTCTTCTCGGAATCTGTGAAAACGACAAGGATGTCCTCGGGCAGAAGCACCTTCTCGTGATGATCCAGAGGATCGTGGACAGATTTGCAGCGGAGCCGCTTCTGAACAAAAAATATAGGGCAGAACAAAAGATGGAATGGGCAGTGCAGGACGAGGACACCTATCCGTTTTATTTCGGAGGGGTGGAAATCAAATTCAGAGTACCAAAGGTAGGAAGGAGGATACCAGACTATGACGACTAAGAAAAGCGAACCAGTGCGTGAAGCGAAACCGCCCAAAGCGGCAGAAGTAAAAAAACGCACGGAAAAAGAACCGCTGATGTATGTCGGACCGACAGTCAACGGACTGGGCATACAGAACAGGGTATATACGGAGATACCGAAAGCAGCGGAAGCGGTACTGGAAGAAACACCAGAACTGCGAAATCTGTTCATCCCGGTCAGAGACTACCCGGGAGCGTGCAGAATGCTCCGTGAAAGGAAAGGTTATATTCACAGTGCCTTCATGAAAGCACTGAATATCAAGAATGGAGGAAAATAAGGATGAAACATGGAGTTTATATTCAAGAGCAGGGCACTGCCCTGACCGCCCCGATTGTGGGCAAAGCATCCGTGCAGGTCGTCATCGGAACAGCACCTGTTCATATGGCAGAAGATCCGGATGCAGTGGTAAACGTCCCGGTGCTTGCAAATTCTGCAGCAGAAGCGATGGCAGCACTCGGATACACAGATGACTTCCAGAACTTCACATTGTGCCAGACGATGTATGCGACAAGCAACATCTTCCAAGTATCCCCGGTGGTTTACATCAATGTACTTGATCCGAAAAAGCACAATAAGGAAATGGAAACAAACAGCGTCAATACAGAACTCCTGCAGGCGAGAGTACCGGAAAAGGGTATCATCCCGTCCATGCTTACTGTGACCAATAATGAAACTGCACTGGAGGCAGGAAAAGATTACACAACGGAATTCGACACAGACGGAACGCTGATTATTAACTTAATCAAAGGCGGCAAGGGAGAGAACGCTCAGACACTGACGCTTTCCGGAAAGGTCGTAGATCCGAGCGTTATCACAAAGACCGACATCATCGGTTCTTACAACGTGGCTACCGGAGCAGAAACCGGAATGGAACTGATCCGGCAGGTATACCCGAAACTGGGAATCGTTCCGGGATTGCTGCTCGCACCGGGATGGTCACAGATGCCGGAAGTCGGAATCGCACTGACGGCAAAGGCAGCCAATATCAATGGTGTGTTCAAAGCCATGGCACTGGTAGACCTTGATACAGCGGAAGCGACCAAATACACCGACTGTAAAGAGGTAAAAGAAAACAGCGGATACACATCGGAATTCTGCTATCCGTCATGGCTCAGTTACAAGGTGGGCGATTACATTCTCGCAGGATCAGCAGTAAACGCCGCTCTGATTGCATACACAGACGCAAACAACGATGATGTGCCAAGTATGTCCCCGTCCAACAAACTTCTGGGAGTGACCGGAACTTGCCTTGCAGACGGAACGGAGGTTAATCTGGATCAGGACCAGGCAAACACCGTAAACAGCTATGGTGTGGCAACTGCCATGAACATGAACGGATGGAAACTCTGGGGCAACTATACCGGGGCATACCCGAGCAGCACGGACGCAAAGGACATCTGGCTGCCGGTCCGCAGAATGTTCAACTGGCAGGGAAACACATTTATCCAGTCCTACTTCGATAAGGTGGATGATCCGATGAATTCTATTCTGATTGAGTCCGTGGTTGATTCGGAGAATATCAGATGTGCAGCCTATGCACCGGATAAATGGGCAGGAGCGACTATTCAGTACTTAAAGAGCGATAATCCGGACACGGACGTCCTCGCAGGAAAGATGACATTCCGCCAGAGCATTGCACCGTACACCCCGGCACAGGAAATCAATAATATCCTGTCCTATGACATCGCAATGCTTTCCAACGCATTAACAGGAGGTGAATCATAATGAGTTTAGTAATTCCTGAGGTATTAAACCATTACAATGTCTACAATGACAGAGCAAAGAAACTGATCGGCATTTCCGGAGAAATCGAACTTCCGGAACTGGAGGCACTGACAGATACCATCGAAGGAGCAGGCGTGCTTGGAGAGATCGAAGACCCGGTAACAGGACAGTTTTCGTCCATGAAAATTAAGATCCCGTTCGCTGTTCTCTATGAAGATTTATTCAGTCTCATGGACACCACGACACCGCCGCAGCTTACCCTCCGTGCATCCATGCAGTGCATGGACCCGACAACCGGAGAAACCGGATATTACCCGGTTAAAATCGTGGTAAGAGGAAAAGCCTCCACCACATCCCTTGGAAAGATCGTCAAAGGCAAAAAAGGCGAGCCGGAAATCGAACTGGAAATCTTGTACATCAAGATTATGATCAACAACAAAACAACGCTCGAATTGGACAAGCTGAACTTCAAGTTTGTATTAAACGGAAAAGATATGCTTGCTAAAATTCGTTCACAGGTATAAGGAGGAACAATCATGGCAGAGGTTAAAGAAATCAAAAGTACAGAACAGGCACAGGCGGTCAAGGAGGCAGAGAACATCGTAAAACTGTCAAAGACCTATGACTTTGAAGGGGAAAAGGTATCACAGATTGATTTCTCCGGACTGGAGAATATCACTGCGGATGACATGATTCGTGCAAACAAAGTACTCTCCACATCGGGAACGGTGTCCATTCTCCCGGAGAACGACCTGCACTACACGCTGATCATCGCAGCAAGTGCGACAGGTCTCCCGATTGAATTCTTCAAGGCATTAAAGCCAAAGGATGCAATCCGTGTAAAGAATACCGTGACAAGTTTTTTCTACGGAGAGGAATAAGGCTGAGCGACACCGCAGAACTGCGGAAAGCGTGCATCATACTGGCACAGAATCTGACGACAGGTCTTGATTACATTCGGGGCCTGTCTATTTTTGAACTTATAGAGCTGTGCGAGGACTTGAAAGAAATACAGAAGGAGGTGGACAAGCAGAACCATGGGCGATTATAAAGTAGCAATTAAGATAGCCGGACAACTGGAAGGCTCATTCAACCGAACACTGAAAATGGCACAGTCCGGGATTGGCGGTCTGGCAAAGATCGGAAAAATCGGAGCGACAGCAATGGCAGCCAGTGCTGCAGCCATGGGAACGCTTGCAGCCGCCGGAATCAAAGCAGGAGTCGAGTACGAACAGGCATTTGCGGGTGTCAGAAAGACCGTGGACGCAACGGAAGCGGAACTGCAGGCACTAAGCCAAGGCATCCGTGATATGGCGAAGGAAATGCCAACCTCCGCATCGGAAATTGCAGGGGTGGCAGAAGCGGCCGGACAGCTTGGTATCCAGACGGAGAATATCCTTGGATTCACCAAGACCATGGTCATGCTCGGCGATGCCACGAACATGAGTGCAGACGAAGCAGCAACCTCACTGGCAAGACTGGCGAATATTACCGGAATGCCGCAAAGCAGCTTCGACCGACTGGGTTCAACCATCGTAGCACTGGGAAACAATTTTGCAACCACAGAGAGTGAGATCACTGCAATGGGTCTTCGGATTGCCGGAGCAGGATCGCAAGTAGGAATGACGGAAGCACAGATCATGTCGTTCTCGGCAGCATTGAGTTCTGTGGGAATCGAAGCGGAAGCCGGAGGCTCTGCCTTTTCCAAGGTTCTCGTTGATATGCAGCTTGCAACAGAAAAAGGCGGGGAATCCCTTCAGCAATTCGCAAATGTGGCAGGCATGAGTGCTTCGCAGTTTAAGCAGGCATTCCAGACAGATGCAGCCGGAGCAATGGCAAGTTTCATCAAAGGACTTTCAGAGAGTGAAGCCAAAGGGAAAAGTGCCATCGCAGTACTGGACGAAATGGGAATCACGGAAGTCCGAATGCGAGATATGCTCTTAAGAGCAGCCGGAGCGTCAGACACATTCACGGAGGCACTGGAACTGGGAAGTGCGGCATGGGAAGAAAATGTGGCTCTGACCAATGAAGCGAACCAGAGATATAAGACCATGGGGAGCAGGCTCGCCATACTGAAAAATAAAGCAATAGACCTCGGAATCGCTTTCTATGAGAGTGTGAACACACCGATGGGCGATGTGGTCACTGCTGCCGGAGATATGCTTGAAAATCTGAACGCAGCATTTGAGAGTGGTGGAATGTCCGGCTTAGTTAATCAGCTTGGAACAGAAATCGCAAACGCAGTAACTGGAATCGCAGACGCAGCCCCGGACATGATCGATGCGGCGGTGGATCTGATGGAGTCATTCCTCGCAGGAATCGAACAGAACCAAGACAAGATCACAAGCGGTCTGGAACGGACAGCCATAGCAGCGGCATCCGGACTAATCCGCATTACTCCACAACTGGTGGTAGTCGGTGCAGAATTTATTGTGGCACTGGCACAAGGACTGGTGGAAAACGCACCACAACTGGCACAGGCGGGCAGGGAGGCAGTCTCTTACCTCATGAACGCAGCAAAAGATGCATTCAGAGAATATGTGGACTTCCTCGGCGATGACCAAGTGAAACCATTTGAGAAAATTCTCGCCCTTATTCCCGCAGTGGCTGCAGGGTTCGGAGCATTTAAGGTATTATCCACCATAGCAGGAGATGTACAGAATTTCATTACCTCCATCAAAGGAATCGGGAAAACGACAGAAGCTGCAAAAAAAGGTGTCAAGGGCGTTAGCAGCGTTATGTCGGGAACTGCAAAAAACATCCTTGGTGCAGGTGTTGGATTGGGCATGGCGGCCGCAGGTTTCTGGCTTCTTGCCGATGCAGCAATCCGACTCGGGGAAGCAGGACCACTGGCATCTATCGGGATGGCAGTTATGGCAGCAGGTATCGCAGGAGCAATGGTACTGATCACAAAATTCGGACCGCAACTGGAGGCATCGCAGAAAGGACTTCTTGCATTCGGAGGAGCAATCCTCATGGCAGCAGCCGGAATGTCACTGATGGCATTTTCCGCCACGCAACTGGCGGCAGCCGGCCCGATGGCACTGGTTGGTCTGGCACTTATGGAGGCAGGCATTATCGGTCTGCTTGCAGTCGCAGGGACAATGGGAACAACCCTTGCAACAGCGACACCGGGTCTGCTCGCATTTGGCGGGGCGATCCTTATGGCGGCAGTCGGCATGGGATTACTGACCATCGCAGCCATGCAACTGTCCTCCGCAGGAACAGGGGCAATCTTAACCCTTACGGGAATGGGTGTCGGCTTAATGGCATTTATGGCAGTGGCAGCACTCCTCGGACCCATGCTCACATCAGCGGCTATAGGACTGGTGGCATTCGGGGCAGGAGTGCTTCTGGCAGCGACAGGAATGCTCCTCATGACACAGGCAGCCATACAACTGGCGGCGGCAGGCCCGACAGCACAGATTGCAATGGCATTACTGGCAGCGGGCATTCTTGCATTCGGAGCGGTCGCAGGACTTCTCGCACCGTTACTCCTTGCAGGAGCGGCGGCGTTGGCAGCATTCGGAGCAGCCTTGGCAGTTGTCGGGGCGGCGATGATGGTGGTAAATATGGCAGCGATTATGGGAGCCGCAGCACTGACACTTATAGCAGCGGTACTTCCACAACTGGCAACACACGGAATGACCGGAGCAGCAGCCATCATGGCACTGGGGGCATCTATGACATTGTTCGCAGCCGGGGCACTGCTCGCAGGGGCAGGAGCTGCAGCAGCAGCCATCGGGTTTACAGCATTGGCAGTGGCGGCATTGGCGGCAAGCGTGGCATTTGCTCCCCTCGCAGTTGAAATGGCAGCGATCGGAGCAGCCATCGCTATCATGGCAACCATGGGAAAAACTGCCGCAGACAGCATGAAATCTTTGAAATCATCCTCCAAGGGAATGGTCACAAGCATGGCGAAACTGGCGGCTTCGCTCGTAGCACCTACCGCAGCACTTGTACCGTTCGCAGCGGCAGCGGTGGCAGCATCCGTTCCGGCGGCAGCACTGGCAGCGGCACTGACACTCATCGTGGCAACCATTACGATGCTGACAGCTATGGTCATGGCGGCGACCATGTCGCTGACCATGCTGAATATGACCATGGTAATGTTCAGAACCAATGCGACATCCATGACATCATCGGCGACCATCATAGCGACAGCATTCACAAAGATGAGTGCAGGGATCGCACCGACAGCGACTGCCATGGCATCTCTTTCGGGACCAACCATGCAGACCGCACAGGGCATGATGATACTGTCGCAGGCACTCGCTATGTCCGTGCAGACATTCACAGTCATGCGGATGGCGATCATGACAACAGCGGCGGCCTTTACAGCACTGGTAACAGCGTTCGCAGGGGCACAGGAAATCTCCGCAGGCGTGACCATGATGAGTGCTGCGGTCAGCACAGGAATGACGACCGTGGCGGCAAGCATGGCAACCGGAATGGTGCAGGTTACCACAAATGTCCGAAACGGAATGATGCAGTCGCAGGCAGCAACGACCGCAGGAATGGTTCAGATTGTAGCAGTAAGCAGGTCTGGAATGACGACCATGGTAGCGGTATTCCGGAGTGGCAGCGTGCAGATCATAGCGATATGCAGGTCAACAGCAAGCGGAATCACTTCCGCATTTGCAAGCGTGAGCCTATATTCTGCCGGAGTCAATATGATGGCAGGACTGCAGGCAGGTATCTCCGCAAGGGGAGCGTCTGTTATTGCAACAGCAAGAAGTATCGCACAGCAGGCAGCCGCAGCAGTAAACTCAGCATTGCAAATCCACTCCCCATCAAGGCTGATGGAAGATTCCGGAGAGAATGTGGATAACGGTCTTATTCGTGGTATGGAAAACAATGCAGACAAGGTAAAGAGTGTTGCAGTTGCATCCTTGGCCGCCCCAGTCATAGACACTAACCAGAACATTCGGAGCATAGAAGCACCGCAGACCACGACTGCCAGAAGTGCAGTCATCGGGGAAACTGTGAATAATCTCTCGGAAGGAAAACCGGGATATAAAAACCAGAGAAACGCAGACGATACACCGCCGACTTTTGTATTCAGTCCGACTTACCAATTCTACGGAGAAGCACCGAGCAAAGATGACATTGTGGAAGCAAACCGTATGAGTCAGGCAGAATTTGAAAAGATGATGAAGGAATACTTAAGGAAACATAAGCGGGTAGCATTTGCATAGAGAGGAGGGGCAGGATGAAAACATATACAACTGTGCAGGGGGATTGTTGGGATCTGGTCGCTTTCAAGGTTTACGGAAGTGAAAAGTACATGGCACTCCTTGCCGATGCCAACCCCTCCCTGCTTGATTTTTTAGTTTTCCCATCCGGCACAGTAATCAACACCCCGGACATACCGGAAGGCTACGACACCGAGGACACCGTGTTCTGGAGGCAGCCGGATAATGGGGAAACTTATTCTTCCGTAGAGGAGGGCGAGGACGATGAGTAATGCAAGGAAAGCAGTGCCGAGCCTTTCCTTTAACGGAAAGAATGTAAACACCAGTCTTGCGGATTATCTGAAAAGCGTCAGCTATGAAGATGTAGCATCTGGGAACAGCGATGCCATAAGTATCACGCTTCAGAATATCGACCAAAAGTGGATGAACCAGTGGTATCCCACCAAAGGAGATAAAATTGCAGGCAGTATCACTTTCAAAGACTGGGATAAAGCCGGGGAAGATAAGCAGGTAAACTGTGGAACATTTGTACTGGATGAAATCAAATTCTCCGGCGGTCCATTGGAAATCAGCATCGGAGGACTGGCAATCCCGGCAAGCGAATCATTCAAGACAAGGGAACGCACAAAGACATGGAAGAATGTCACAATTCAGAAAATCGGGCAGGAGATCGCAGGAAGGTATCACCTTGGACTATCCTACAGCGGTCCTGGCATTATCATCGCAAGCATAGAGCAGACCGACAAGGCTGACTGTGCTTTTTTATATGAGGTTTGTCAGAAATACGGACTTTCCATGAAAGTTTATGGCGACAAAATCATCATATATGACCAGACAGCACAGGAGAAAAAAAGTGCAAAGGCAACGCTACGCAGAGAATCATTCGTAGATGATGACTGGCAGTATGTAGATGCACTGGAGGGAACATACACCGGGGCAAGGATCTCCTACAAATCCGGAAAGGATAATGAGGAGGTCAGCGTTTACCTTGGTCTGAAAGCAGAAAACGCAAGTGGCAGCCGGGTGCTGAATATCACGGAAACCGCAGAGGATCAGAATACTGCTTATTATATGGCTGCAGCAAAGGTAAATAAATCCAATGAACAGGCTACCACATTAACCGGGAAGATCTGGGCAAACCCGAAGATATGTGCAGGAATCTGCGTGACCATATCCGGCATGGGGAAAGCTGACGGAAAATACTTTGTGGATAAATCAACCACAGAGGTGTCCGATTCGGGAACAACTCAGAGTCTGGAACTGCACAAATGCCAGAAGCGTCTGACCTATACACCGAAACCTGCACCGCCGAAACAACCTGCAAAGAAGTCGTACAAGGTGGGCGACATCGTAAACTTCCATGGCGGCACACATTATGTGTCCTCGTGGCCCGGCTCAAAAGGATATTCGGCAAGGGCAGGAAAAGCAAAAATTACACTGGGGCCAGACTGTGCCGGAAACGGAAAAGCACATCCATGGCATCTTATCCATACGGACAGCCAGTCGAATGTTTACGGATGGGTGGATGAAGGTACATTTGATTAAAGGAGGCAGGGAATGGCAGAAAGACTGATAAGAATCGGGAAAGTGTCCTCCATTGACTACGCAAACGGTATGATCAGCGTGACATACCCGGATATGGATGGAGCAACAACCGACAACTTCCCGGTATTCTCTCTGACAGATGAATATAAAATGCCGGGAATTGGGCAGGAAGTACTTGTGCTTCATCTATCCAACGGACAGTCCGCAGGCGTGGTCATGGGGCGATATTGGAACAAAGGAAACACGCCGCCAGTGAGTGGCAATGTATTCCGGAAAGAACTCGGACAGGCGTTCGGGGAGGCTTACATCCAGTACAACAACGGAAACATTACGCTGCACGATCAGGCAGGCACAACAACGCTTGGAAATATACTGAATCAATTAGCAGGGTTAAATAAGAAGGTAAAAGAATTAGAAGCAAAGATATAGGAGGCGGTAGAGATGGCAATCGGAAACTGGGGAAGCGTTATCAGATTCGAGGTTACATCCAGAAAAGTCCTCACATTCCACGATTTCAAACGCACAGTCGGAGGGAGATGGAAAAGCCACCCCATTGTCGGGAAAAAGCCGAAGGGAGAATTCGTAGGACCGGACGCATCCGGCATCAGCATGGAAGTCACCCTGTCAGCAGACCGGGGAATCAACCCAAGAGGAATGCTGAAACAAATGGAGGCAGCATCGGAGCGTGGACAGGTAGAGTACCTCTATATCGGTGGCAAGAAAGTAGGCAGCGGAAAGTTGGCATTGGAAAGCATAAGCGAAACATGGGATGAGATATGGAACAACGGAGAACTTGTGAAAGCAAGTACATCGTTGACATTCTCGGAATACAGCTAAAGGAGGGAGGACATGAATCAGATTGACACAATCAGCTTCGCACACGTGGGCGAAGGTATCGACATAGAGCGTGTAGACGCAGAATTAAAAGCACTCCTCCTTACAGCCGAGGGAACGATCCCCGGATGCAGGTCATTCGGTCTGACCGGGGAGTTTTTATCCAGACAGAGAGCGGAGGCAGTGAATCTCCTTGGCATGGAACTGGAAGAAAAGGTGGAAACCTTTATACCGGAAATCTCCATTGCAAATGTGGAAGATACTTCGGAGAGTCCCATCGGAGGACTTAGCGTCACGATCCACGTGGAAAGGAGGAACGGAATATGATACCAGAACTGGAAAATTTGCCAGAAGTGAGTTTCATAGACAACATCACACTGGATGACATACAGAAACAACTCGTATCGGATTATGAACAGCGGTACGAAACACTGACCGGGAAACCCTGCACGTTACGAAAAGCGGACCCAATCGCACTGACCTTATATGCCTGCTCCGTGCTGTTGTTCCAGACACTGCTATACGTGGATAGAGCAGGGAAGCAAGACCTGCTGAAATACAGCTATGGCGGGTACATGGATAACCTTGCGGCAATCCGGGGAATCACCAGACTGGAAGCAAAAGCGGCGGTCACAACGGTACGCTTCACGCTTTCGCAGGAAATGACCGAGGTCATCGCAATTCCGAAGGGAACACGGACGACAAATGGGGAGATTTACTTCCAGACAGATGAGTATGCAGAGATACCAAAAGGGCAGACATACGTGGACGTACATTCGACCTGCCAGACCAAGGGAATCATCGGAAACGATATTCCGCAAGGGGGAATCGGCATCTTGGTCGATATGCTGCCCTACATAAAAAGTGTCAGCAACACCGAAATCACGTCTGGTGGGGCAGACATTGAGAGCGATGAGAACCTTGCAGAGCGGATCTACCTCGCACCAAGCGGATACAGCGTAGCCGGTCCGGACGATGCCTATGAGTACCACACCATGGCATACAACCAAGACATTATCGATGTCAAGGTTTCAAGTCCCGCACCGACCGAAGTGGAAATCCGATTCCTAATCGGGGAAGGAGAGATACCGACAGGCACGGTAATCAAAGGACTGGAGGAATACCTGCAGGACAACAACATCCGGCCGCTCACCGATAAGGTCAAGGTTCTCGCACCGGAGCAGGAGCAGTTCAGCATCTCCCTCAGTTATTACATCAACCGGAGCGATTCCGCAAAGGCAAACTCCATTCAGAGTGCGGTCAACGCTGCCATTGACGATTATGTGCGGTGGCAGACATATTCCATCGGGCGTGACATCAACCCATCGGAGCTGACAAAAAGAGTGGTAGAAGCAGGTGCAAAGAGGGTGGAAGTGACGTCCCCGGTATTTACTACCGTGCCAGTTACAACGGTAGCAAGGCTGTCGAAAAAAACAGTGACATACGGAGGACTGGAAGATGATTAAATTTAAAGATGGACAGATCACAGACCTCCTTCCGCCGAATATGGCAAAAAATGTGGAAATGCAGTGCGTCAGTTACGCACTACAGAAACAGGTACAGAAAATCATGGCACTGGCAGACCAGACAAGAACAGTCGCCATGATTGATCAGTTGCCGGAGAGTATCCTCGATATACTGGCAACGGAACTGAGGACACCATACTACCAAGAAAGCATGGGTCTGAAAACCAAAAGGAACATCATCAAGCGGACACTGCTATGGCACACCAAGGCAGGAACACCAAGTGCAGTATCCGAACTGATAGAAATCGTATTCGGAGAAGGCGGTGTCGTGGAGTGGTTTGATTACGATGAACCGCCATACACACCCGGAACATTCGACATCGTGACCAATGCACAGATTACAGAAGAAATCGCTGAGTATTTTCTGACAATCATCCGGCGGGTAAAAAATACAAGGTCACATATCCGAAGAATACTCATCAACAGAACCATGGAGATGGATGAGCGGGTGGCGACCGGGGTATATACCGCCCCAGAGGGCACTGTGACAAACCATCACACCGGAGCAATAGAAATGACCATGGAAGAAACCGTGGGAGCAGCCCTTGTAGCCACTTCGGAAAGCTATGCGACAAATTCTCCGCAGGGGAGAAAACAAGCCGCAGAAATGGCAGAGAGGGCGGCTGTCGGGGCACATGGAAACCCCACAGAATATATCGGGAATACAGCAGATCCGGCAACAGCAAATGCGTCACATTTTATTCACGCTGCAGCAATTATGCAGGCGGCGACAGAAACCACCATATACAATGGAAAATTTGTAGGAATGGTTGAAATTAGGGGAACGCAGAGAGCAGCGGCCGGAGCTGCAGGCAATTCTACAATCACAATCTAAAGAAGGAGGAACAAAACAATGGCAGGAGTATTCAGAGAAGCGGTGCTGACCACCAAAGGAATCGCCCTGCTCGCCAAAGCACAGGCAGGGGAATGCACCATCAATCTCACAAAAGCCGCAGCAGGAAACGGATCGTATTCCGAAGGCGAAGCACTGATGGGAAGAACCGCACTGAAAGCACAGAAGCAGGAATTCAAACTCAGTGCAGTCACCAGACAGAACAACACGAATGTCTATGTGAAAATTGTGATGAGCAATAAGCAGGACACAGGGAATCTGGAACATGGCTACTATGTGAAGGAGGTCGGCATTTTCGCTAACGATCCGGACGAAGGGGAAATTCTCTATGCAATCGCAGTAGCAATCACGGATCAGTGGGATTATATGCCCGCATACAACAACTTGCTCCCATCTACGATCACGGTCAACTTCCTTACAGAAGTATCGAATGCAAGCGAGGTAACCATCGAAGCACCGAACCAGTATTTTCTGTACGACCAAGTGACCGGAGGAAAATACACACTGGGAGTGGAAAACGGATTACTTTATTTCGAGGAGGTAGAAGGATAATGGGAAAGACATTCATTGCAGACAAGGAAACTCTGGACAAGGTGTATAACATTCTGGCAGTCGAGGAAATCTATGGATTTGTTGAGCACATGAATATTTTAAGTCCAACAGAAAGAATCGAGTACATTGGAGCGAATAAAAATTACACACCGCTCACGGTGGATAAAGCCACGGGAGCAGCGAACTATGGATCATGGGCAAACTTCCCGGTACTGATTGGCAACAAGCCATGGATGGTGCGCTCTGATGGAACGCCAGACTACAGACTGAATGAAAACGACTATACAAAGAAAGAGGATGGAACAGCCTCCGATGTGGCGAACACAAGCTACGATGGCGGTGCGTTTTCTTGGCTTCCGAAGATTTACAAGGAAGAATATATGCTCGGAGATGACCGTGTCGTGAAATTCTCCATGACAAAGAGGGAGGGATTTGAAGCGGTCGGCTTCATCGATACGGACAACAAGGAACTGGAGGGCGTATGGATTCCGATGTTCTATGGATCAATCGTGGAAACGAAGATGAAGTCCATCTCCGGTGTGCAGCCTTGTTACAACAACACAACGGAAGCGGAGAAAACAGCCATTGATGCATTCGGGGCAAGGGCGAAATTCTTCGGAGGTGCGATTGTGCAGACAATCACGGATCTCTTAATCATGTTCGGAAAGAGCACCAATTCGCAGGCAGTATATGGAAACGGAAACATGAGTGGCTACGACACAAGCCTTGCACCGACAAACGGAGTAAAGCAGAATGCAGTAGTCGGAGGCGGCCAATTCCATGGCACAAGTGATGGAAAGACGCTCAACAAGATTCTACATTCCATCGTACTGGGTTCTTATAACCAGTGGATGCGTGATCCATATACCCTGCTTGTAAATGGCAGGTACAAGGTCAGCAAAAACTACGAATACGATCTGACCGGAGCGAAGTATCAGGACACAGGCATCAGCCTGCCGAAGATACTGAATGATGATGAGGAGCAAACACAGAAAAACGGAATATTCTATCCGCACAAATATCAGACCGTTCCGGGATTCGGAGTTGTTCCAGTGCATCCATGCAAGGGAAGCACTTCCACTGGCGGCTGTGACGGATTATGGCAGAATGTCGAGATTACGGCTGTCGCCCTTCGGTTCGGCTATTGCAACGATGGCACGAATGCGGGCGTGCGGTACTTGTCTGTGAACGTTTCCGCTACGTTTGCCAACTGGTACGTCGGGGCTGCCGTTCTTCTCCTCCCACCTGTCGGTGTCGCAGCGTAAGCAAGACACCGCTTAGGGGGTCTGGGGGTTGCATAGCAAATTCCCCCAGAGAGAACTTCGGACAATAAAATATTAGGGGAGAGGGTCGGCGTCCCCTCGGGGCTGTCGCCCTTCGGTTCGGCAATTGCAACAATGGCACGAATGCGGGCGTGCGGTACTTGAATGTGAACAATTCCGCTACGAATGCCAACTGGAACATCGGGGCTGCCTTATTCTATCAAACAATGGAAGAATAACCTAAAGCCGACTCTCTTCATTTACACCGCTGACGGTTGAAACACCGTGTACCCGCCATTACTGGTAAGGGGAGTGGAAATGAATCTGACACAGGACGCGTGGTAAAGCGGTCGCACCTGCCATGCGTAGGAGATAGAAGAAAAAATATCTTATAGGAGTACTCAGCAGAATGAGAAAGCAAAGACAAGACCATCTTCTGCGTAAAGAACCGCAAGGGTACAAAGAGTACAAATATCTGTATCGTGAAATGCTGAAGGAAGATGTAATCCGGAAAGCATATAAGAAGTTACGCAAAGGAAAAACCAAAAGAAAAGAGATACAGTACATCGATGCACATTTTGATGAGGAAGTGCAGAAGATGCACGACATGATCTTAAATACCAAGCCAGAGGGCGTGGAAGTACCGCACCCGGAACTGGCATACAAACCCCGGAAAAGAACCCCGAAGATTATCGTGGAACACGGGAAAAGACGAAAAATCTATATGCCGGAAATCCATGAACAATGGCTGCACCACATCATCGTGCTTATTTTAGAGCCAATCATCACAGCCACAGCCTATCCGTATTCCTGCGGTTCGTTCCCAAAGCGTGGAGCACACTACGGAAAGCGACAGATAGAGCGGTGGCTTTTACATGATCCGAAAGGTACGAGGTGCTTCGCCAAAATGGATATCCGGCATTTTTATGACAGCATCCGACTGAAAATTCTCATGAAGGAGCTGCGGATCAGAATCAAGGATGAATGGTTTTTATACATCATCGAACTATGCCTATACGGATTTGACAAGGGCATCCCTCTCGGGTTTTATATCAGCCAGTGGCTGGCGAATTATTTATTAGAGCCACTGGACGAGCTGATCACGGAAGGACTTGGACTTCCGAAGCTGCAGAGATACATGGACGACATCGTCATATTCGCAAGCAGTAAGAAAGTCCTGCACGCAGCCATTGTAAAAATAAAACAGCTTCTCGGTCAGCGTTTCAGATTGAAGCTGAAACACAACTACCAAGTGTGCAAGTTTTATTTTGAAAAGAGCAAGCGGAAAATCGGTAGGGCGTTGGATTTTATGGGGTTTGTATTTTACAGAACCAGGACCGTCATCCGTAAGGGGATCATGCTGTCGGCAACACGACTGGCGGCGAAGATGCACCGGGCAAAAGAAGAAAACCGTGGATATTTCCACAGGCACATTGAAGCCATGCTCTCCTACATGGGATGGTTTACCTGCACGGACACCTATAGGTGTTATGAGAGCAGGATAAAGCCATTCGTCAAGGTGGGAAGGCTTAAGAAAATCATATCAAAACTAAAAAGGAGGCAGAACCATGAAACAGTGGACAGAGGAGCGATGTTCGGAGAAACCGCAGGAGTTGCAGCTTATTGCCAGTGACACCTACATCAAGCGGAAGAACATCAAAGAAGTGAAACATCCGGCGGATGAAACTGCCGGAACGGAGGCTTACACGGAATGGGTATGCGAAAGCCGGGAAATCGGTGTCAGCGAGTATGAGATGTTAAAATCCATCGAAGCAATCGACACCACAAAGGCAATCGATGCATACACCCTGCAGTTGATCGAGGAGGGATTATTATAATGAGAGCACTGGTAAACAGCATCAAAAGACTTTATGAGTCGGGCCGGCTGACAAAAGAGCAGGTCGCAGAAAGGGTCGTGAAGGGAACGCTTGATGAAGCAGAATACGAAGAAATCACAGGGGAAGCCTACGCAGCAAAAGAATAATTTCGATTGCAGCCATTCGCATGGGAGCAGGTACTGCCATAAGCACATGAAGCAATGCGACTTCAAGTGCAGGGAAAGCGGCACCTGCTCTCATTGCGTACATTACTATATTCCAATGTCCCAAAAGCCATGCAAAGGGTGCAGTGGATTAGAAAGGAAACAAGACCAATGAATGAGTTTTTCTTGCAGACATACACAATCGCTCTCCCGATCCTGCTTGGTTATATCGTCTGGATATTGAAACAGCAGAAGAAAGACAGGGATGCGAATTCGGAAGGAACGAAAATGCTTCTGATGGTCAAGCTGATTGAGTACCATGACAAATACATGGCACTTGGATGCATTCCGTCACACGCATACGACAACTTCCAAAAAATGTATAGCTGCTATATAAAAATGGGCGATGGGAACACATCCATCGAAAAGATGCATCAGGAAATCGAAGAATTGAATCTGAAACAGAAAAAAGAAGGAGGAACACGATCATGAAAAATATCAACTGGGAAGTAAGAATCAAAAACAAGGCATTCTGGGTAGCGTTTATCCCTGCAGTTCTCCTGCTCGTGCAGGTGGTGGCTGCGGTGTTCGGATTTACGCTCAATCTTGGGGAACTGGGAAACCGACTGCTCGATGTGGTAAACGCAGCGTTCAGCGTGCTTGCAATTCTCGGAATCGTGGCAGATCCGACCACAAAGGGAATCACGGACAGCACGCAGGCACTTACATACAAAGAGCCTAAATAACAACCAAAGACTGAAGGGCGGCCGCAGGGCGGCCCTGTTTCGTTTCAAGGGAATAGGAGGTAGCAATATGGCACTTACAGAAAAACAAAAGAAATTCATAGAGGACATTGCAAGGTATGTGCAGAAATATGCCAAGACATACGGAATCAAGGTGCACAGTGCGATCATCGCACAGGCGATCCTTGAAAGCGGATGGGGCGAGAGCCGACTGGCAGCACAGTATCACAATTACTTCGGATTGAAGTGCGGTACAAAATGGACAGGTAAGAGCGTGAACATGACCACGCAGGAAGAATATGAACCGGGAACGCTTACAACAATCAAAGACAATTTCCGGGTATATGACAGCATGGAAGAAGGGGTAAGGGGATACTTTGAATTCATTCAGTTGGCGAGATACCATAATCTCAGAGGAATCACAGACCCGAGAACCTATCTCCAGACCATCAAAAACGATGGATATGCTACAAGCAGTACCTACGTGGAGAACACGATGAAACTGGTTACACAGTATAACCTTACAAAATATGACGAAAAACAGGAGGAAACAACCATGGGAAGAACAGCACAGGATGTATTAAATGTTATGCGAGGATGGCTCGGCTACAGTGAAGCAAATGGAAAGTTCAGGCAGATTATCGACTTGTACAACAGCGTAAAACCGTTGCCGAGAGGTTACGCAGTAAAATACAGCGATGAGTGGTGTGATACTTGCGTATCAGCCGCAGGAATTGCTGCAGGGTGCAGTGAACTGATCGGAAGGGAATGCGGATGCGAACAGCACGTAAAAATCTTCCAGTCCATGGGCATCTGGATCGAGGACGGAACAATCACTCCAATTCCGGGCGACATCATCCTCTACAACTGGGATGACGGAACACAGCCGAATGATGGATATTCTGATCACATCGGATTTGTTGAGAGTGTATCCGGTGGAAAGATTACCTGCATCGAAGGAAACAAGGGAGAAGCAGTCGCAAGGCGTGTGCTTTCTGTTGGCAATGGAAACATCAGAGGATATGCCCGTCCGAAATACGCATCCGGAGGCGGGGCAGCGAAACCATCAAAATCCGTCACGGAAGTAGCCAAGGAAGTCCTTGCCGGGAAGTGGGGCAATGGAGATGACCGCAGAAACCGACTGACTGCCGCAGACTACAATTACAATGAGGTGCAGGCAGAAGTAAACAGACTGGCAAGCGGCGGATCATCTGCTCCGAAAAAGAGCGTGGATGAAATTGCAAAAGAAGTCATCGCAGGCAAGTGGGGAAATGGAGATGACCGTAAAAACCGCCTTGTCGCCGCCGGATATGATTATAATGCAGTTCAGAGAGCTGTCAACGCAAAACTCAGCGGATCAGCAGGAAAGTCCGTGACGCAGGTGGCAAAAGAAGTCATCGCCGGAAAATGGGGAAATGGAGAGGAACGCAGAAGAAAGCTGACTGCCGCAGGTTACGACTATAATGCGGTGCAGAGAAAGGTCAATGAACTTCTGTAAATAACACCAATCGTGGCACATCGTGTGCCCCAGATTTGGACGAAAAGCAACCCGGTGGGAGAAATACCCACCGGGCATTTTTTATGAGCAAATGGGGCAAATTCGAAAGCCAAAAAGAAAGCAGGGGAAACACTTACCCCTGCGGAAAGATAAAGATTTTATAGACCTGCTCCGGGGTAAGAGAGTACCGCCGGGCAATCAGACGGATATATTTTAGACCAAACTCACCACGACCATTCCAGATGGTGGAGAAGTTCGGAACGGACATACCAATGGCCGCAGCCAAGTCCTTGTTGCGGTCGCCATGGGCACGCATGATCGGCTCAAGCAATTCTTTATTCACGAGATAACACCTCCCTGCAGGAAAACCTGTTGACATTGTCGGAGCAGGAATCCGAAATCACAAGGCGAACCAGTACATCGCCGAATTTATCAGTTACATCAAGCACACGGACACCAGTCCCTATGCCAACCCTGCCAGAATCAGAAAACTGGCATCTATCGTCTACCGCCCACTCATCCACGGAAATACCGAGATCAGTGCGGCACTTATCAATATAGATCATTGTATCAAATCCTTTCCAAAAATAAAAGGAACAAAAGCCATGTCGCCCATCAATCACGAAGATGGGAAGGACGTCCACTGATACGGTCCAGAGGAAAGACCTCGTGCTTGGCTACACATCACCAAAACCTTTCTCTGCCAGAGCAGGAAACAAAGTAAACGGGTTGCACCGGGCAATCGGCAGAGCCAATAACTCCTCCACGGTTTCAAGGCTTTCACATTAAAAACCAGTCAAACTTGTCAGACATCACTCAGACATGGCATTGTCCTTCGCTCCCCTCACGCTTCCGCCTCCCGGACTTGGGACCGGGCATCGGTGGGTTAGAGCAGGCAGGGACACGAATGTCTCTGCCAACCCAGGAATGGCTATCTGAAAAGCAGAAGAATCAGACCAAATACCACGATGCCTAATTCTGCGATTCTGAAAGCCAGTTCCAGAAGTGAAACACTAATCCGTTTCATTGACACAACCTCCTATCATGTGGTAGAATTGTGGTACTGGGAGAGGGGAATGAACCCTCCCCTCAGTACCGGGAAATTAGAAAACGATAAATCGAATGACTGCGATCAGCGTTCCAATTTCCAATGCAAGCTGTGTAAGTGCTCGAACCACTTTACACAGCTTTTTAATTTTTACTTCCAAGTCGTCCATTGGCTTGCCCTCCTTTCCTTTAGGTTGTTGGTATATTACCTTGGGTTCGCCTATTATTCAAGTCATTTATAACCCGTATATTTACCAAATTTATAACCCATTCGTAGGCTGATTTTTGTTGCATTGTTATCCCGTTTTATAAGAAAAAGTTATTGAAAAACATAACCTATTTACCGATAATAATATGGTAACAAAAGCAAAAGGAGGCGGCGATGATGGCAAGAAGATTCAAGCAGTTAACCAAAGCCGACAGACTGAAAATAGAAGCACTGGACAAGGCAGGGCACAAGGTAAAAGAGATCGCAGAGCAGATCGGAGTACACCAGAGCACCATCTACCGGGAACTTAAGAGGGGCAGATATATCCATACCAATTCCGATCTGACAGAGGAGGAACGATACTCCCCGGACATCGCACACGAAAAGTACCAAGAGAACCTACGGGCAAAAGGACCCGACCTCAAAATAGGGAATGATCAATTACTGGCAGATTTTATCGAAGATAAAATGGTAAACGATGACTTCTCGGTCGGAGCGGTACTTGGATACATAGAACAGCAGGGTTTGGAATTTTCAGTAACAATAACAAGACAAACCTTATACAGATACATAGACCTCGGACTTTTTCTGAACCTTACGAACAAAGACCTGCCGATCAAGGGCAACCGGAAGAAGAAAAAGAAAATCGTGAGAAAAACGCAGGCAAGGGCAGCTGCAGGCGACAGCATAGAAAAGCGGCCGGAGGACATCGATACCAGAGAAGAATTCGGACACTGGGAGATGGATACCGTGATCGGCAAGAAGGGAGAGTCGAAACACAGCCTCCTGGTACTTACCGAAAGAAAGACAAGGGAAGAATTGATGTTCCTCCTTATGGAGCATACCACAGAGCAGGTAGTATCCTGCATCAACAGACTGGAAGAACAGTGGGGCGAAAAATTCAGCCGGATATTTAAGACCATCACGGTAGACAATGGAACGGAATTCAGCGACTGCGATGGACTGCAAAAGAGTATCCTGCAGGATGGAGAAAACAGAACCAAGATATACTACTGCCACCCATACTCAAGCTACGAGCGGGGTAGCAACGAGAACCAGAACAAACTGGTACGCAGGAAAGTACCGAAGGGAACAAACTTCGATGACCGGACAGAGGATGACATCAAAGAAGTGGAAAACTGGATAAACAACTACCCGAGATTATTATTCGGATGGGAAACAGCACAAATGCAGTTTGACAAAGAACTGGCACTGATAGCATAATAAAAAAGACCAGAAAATAGGGATAAGGGGATACTATGCACAAAAATAGTAGAAATCAACAAAAACATATAGAGAACATTGTGCAAAATGATGAAATGATGTTTTGCAATAAAAGTTTTGCATTTATTGCTTGACATTTCGAATCGACAAAATAATAGAAAAACTTCTATACATTTTTGCGGGAATCAGTTATAATAAAAGAAATTGTGGGTTGTAAGACCTGCAATACAGAGGAATGTTATTGAGGAAATTACCAGTAACAGATAAATTCAGGAGGCTTTACGAATGGCGGTAAAGAATACAGCACAGGTTGTTATCGATGGAAAGATCATTACTCTGGGCGGGTATGAGTCCGAGGAATATTTTCAGAAGGTTGCAGCCTATATGAATAATAAGATCAGTGAGCTGAGTCAGATGCCGGGATACTCCAGACAGGCCATGGAGACCAAGCATACACTGCTCAGTCTGAATATTACAGATGATTATTTTAAGGCAAAAAAACAGGCGGAGATTTTTGAACAGGATCTGCAGCAGAAAGACCAGGAGATGTATGATCTGAAACATGAACTGATCTCTTTGAAAATGCAGATTGAAGAGGCGAAGAAGGCAGAACAGGAAGCTCAGGAACAGAAGAATCTTCTGGACGGTAAGGTGAAGGAACTGGAGAAAGAACTTGATGAACTGCTTAAATAAGGATGGGGGATTGCTTCGGTAATCCTCTTTTGTTTTATGGTCATCGGATTGATTAACAGATGGGAGATGAGGGAATACTTTGAAAAATATGATAACAGAACTGCTCTCGCCGGCAGGTTCTTATGAAAGCTTTGAGGCAGCTATTGGTGCCGGGGCTGATGCGGTATATGTAGGGGGACCGGCTTTTGGAGCAAGAGCTTATGCGCAGAACTTTACTCAGGAAGAGCTGATTACTGCCATTGAGACCGCACATATCCATAACCGCAAATTATATCTTACTGTGAATACACTTTTGAAGAACCGTGAACTGGATGGTCAGCTGTTTGAATATCTGCTTCCGTATTATGAGGCAGGGCTGGATGCGGTGATCGTACAGGATCTGGGAGTATTTTCTTTTATACGCCGGAATTTTCCGGATCTGGATATTCACGCAAGCACACAGATGACAGTAACCGGACCGGAGGGAATGCGGTTTCTGGAGGAAAAGGGAGCAACTCGTGTGGTTCCGGCCAGAGAGCTTTCCCTGGAAGAGATATCTGCCATGCATAAGGCAAGTCCTCTGGAAATAGAGACTTTTATCCATGGAGCTCTCTGTTACAGCTATTCCGGCCAGTGTCTGATGAGCAGTATTTTCGGTGGAAGAAGCGGAAACCGTGGCCGCTGTGCACAGCCATGCAGGCTTCCTTACAGTGTAACCATGGATCACAGAAAATATAAAGGAGACAAGGATTTTTGTGCATTAAGCCTGAAAGATATCTGCACTTTGGATATTCTTCCGGATATCCTGGGGGCGGGTGTTATGTCTCTGAAGATCGAAGGGCGTATGAAACAGCCGGCGTACACAGCGGGCGTCACGGCAGTATATCGAAAATATCTGGATATGTATTTAAGTGGAAAAGAATATCACGTTCAGGAAAAAGACCGGAAGTATCTTCTTGAGCTTTTCAGTCGTGGAGGATCCTGCAAAGGATACTATGATATGTATCGCGGGCCGGAAATGATGGCTTTTGCCAATGAAAAAAAATCCGGTAATATCCAGCCGGAGATCAGAAAAATAAAAGAAAAAATTCATGGGAATTTAATACTTTCTCCTGAAAGTCCTGTTATACTGGAAATAACCTGCAAGGGCCAGACAGTAACTGCTATGGGCGGTGAGGTACAGTTTGCTAAAAATCAGCCAATGGAAGAACAGAGGATCCGTCAGCAGATGGAGAAACTGGGAAATACAGATTTTCAGTGGGAGGATCTGAACATTGAAATAAATGGAAGGATTTTTGTTCCGGTTAAAGTTCTCAATGAAGTACGAAGAGATGCTCTGAGTCAGCTGCGGGAAGCACTGATCGGATGTCAGAAGAGAGCACAGGTTACGAAGCAGCCGACGAAATCTAAGAATCAGGCTGCCTGTCACAGAAGGGTAACAGACAGCCTGCCTGTGTATGTATCCTGTGAACGTTCGGATACTGCGGAAGTACTTTTGAACGAACCGGGGATTACAGGTTTTTATTTTCCTTTTGATACTATGGAAAAATATTTTTCACCGGAACTTGCTGCAAGCAGTGAATTATATCTTTCTACTCCACATATCCATCGCGGAGAAATCCCCGAAAAGTGGCTTCGATCAGCTCAAAAATGGTTGGAACAGGGTATGAAGGGTTTTCTGGTAAGAAACCTGGAATCTTATGCCGTACTGAAAAAAATGGGATATGGCGAAAAATGTATCCTGGATGCATCCATGTATACCTGGAATGATCAGAGTGTTGATTTCTGGCGGGAAGAGGGAGTTCTTCGAAATACAGTCCCCCTTGAGTTGAATGAGAGTGAACTGAAACACAGAGATAATACTTCTTCGGAGCTGCTTTTATATGGTTATATCCCACTGATGCTTTCCGCGCAGTGTGTAAGGAAGAATCTTTTCGGATGTACAGGAAAATATGAGACGGCTTATCTGAAAGACCGCTATAACAGTGAATTTCCGGTAAAATGCAGCTGTGATCCATGGGGAAAAAACATCTCCGAAAAAGCAAAATACTGTTATAATATCATTTATAACAGCATTCCTTACGGACTTCCGGGTGAAAAAGATCAGGTAAAAAAACTGAACCTTCACTCTTTGCGACTGGCATTTACGATCGAAGAACCAGAGAAAGCAAAAGCGATCCTGAAAGAATTCCGGACGGTTTATCAGGAAAACGGAAAACCTTCCGGACGCAGGTATACAAAAGGCCATTTTAAAAGAGGAGCCGAGTAAAAGTGTATGATTAATGTAATTACAGAATTATCTAAGTATGTGATCCTCACATTGATGATCGTCTATACCTTTCATTGTTTTTATATGGTGTGGCGGCAGGATGAGGAAGAAAAGAGAGAACTGCTCCATCAGCAGCTGACCATGATCTTTTTTATTGATTTTACAGCATTTCTTGTGATCTATTTAAAAAGCATGGATTTCAGGGTCATCCTGTTCTATATCGAAATGATGATCTTTTTTGCAGCGATCCAGATCCTTTATCGAATTATTTATCAGAATGCATCGCTGCTTCTTTTAAATAATATGTGTATGCTCCTGAGCGTAGGATTTATCATGCTCTGCCGGCTTTCACTTCCGTCTGCAACTAAGCAGCTTCTGATCGTGGCCGCAGGTAGTGCAGTATCACTGGTGATACCGGTAATGATACGAAAAATGAAATTTTTAAAGGATCTTACATGGGCTTATGCCGGAATTGGTATTGTACTTCTGGCGGCAGTTCTTGTTCTGGCAAGCACAAGCTACGGTGCAAAGCTTTCTCTTATGGGAATCCAGCCTTCCGAGGTGATCAAGATAACCTTCGTATTTTTTATGGCATCACTTCTGTGTACCAAGGTGGATTTTCGCAAAGTAGTACTGGCTACGATCGTTGCAGTGATCCATGTAGGGATCCTGGTTCTTTCCAGGGATCTGGGTAGTGCAGTAATCTTTTTTGTCACCTACCTTGTACTGATCTATGTGGCAACCAGAAATCCGAGCTATTTATTTCTGGGACTTGGCGGAGGATGCGTTGGTTCGGTGATCGCATATCATCTTTTTGGACATGTCCGTCAGCGAGTCAGTGCCTGGAAGGATCCGATGGCTGTCTATCAAAATGAAGGTTATCAGATCGTGCAGTCTCTGTTTGCGATCGGAACCGGAGGCTGGTTTGGAATGGGACTTTGTCAGGGCTCTCCGGAGAAGATTCCGGTCGTAAAAAATGATTTTATCTTCAGTGCTATCTGCGAGGAACTGGGTGGCATTTTTGCCATCTGCCTGATTCTTGTATGCACAAGCTTTTTTCTGATGATCGTTACTATTGCACTAAAGATCAGGAATCCGTTTTATAAACTGATCGCACTGGGGCTCGGAACAGAATATGCTTTTCAGGTATTTCTGACCATCGGCGGTGCAACCAAGTTTATTCCAATGACAGGAGTTACACTTCCGCTGGTGAGTTACGGAGGCAGTTCTGTCATGTGTACCATCCTGATGCTTGCGATCATTCAGGGACTGTATATTCTGAGGGAAGATGAGGACGAACAAATTGAAACGCAGCGAAAAGAAACGATTGAAAGAAGAGGAAAGAGAGCAACGCCTGAGAGAAAAAGAAATCGCCAGACTCCGTAGAAAAAAGAACCGGCCTTTAACTTTTGTATCGGCCTTCTTTATATTGATCTTTGTCAGTCTGATCGGATATCTGGTTTATTTTGACGCCATAAAAAGCGAAGATTTTATCAACAGCCCGTACAACACCCGTCAGGATACATTTTCGGACCGGGTAGTACGTGGAAGTATCCAGTCTTCGGATGGTGAGGTTCTGGCACAGACCAATGTGTATGAAGATGGAACAGAAGAGAGAACGTATCCGTTTTCCAATATTTTTGCACATGCAGTAGGATATGATACCAATGGTAAGAGTGGTTTGGAATCGGAAGCAAATTTCCAGCTTCTCACCTCCCATTCATTTTTTCTGGAACAGATGAAAAATGAATTCCTGGGAAAAAAGAATCAGGGTGATACCGTGATCTCCAGTCTGAATGCAGATCTTCAGACAACGGCATACAATTCTCTGGGAGACCGGAGAGGAGCGGTAGTTGTACTGGAACCATCCACCGGACGTATCCTGGCTATGGTGAGCAAACCGGATTTTGATCCGAACACGATCGCACAGAACTGGGATACCCTTGTTAATGATGAAAGTAACAGCAGCCTTTTAAACCGTGCAACCAATGGAGCTTATCCTCCGGGATCAACATTTAAGATCGTCACGGCACTGGATTATTTCAGACAAAAGGGATCACTGGAGGGATATTCCTATTTGTGTCAGGGAAGTATCACAGTGGATGACCACACGATCCAGTGTTACAATGGGGCAGTACATGGACAGGAGGATTTTTATTCCGCATTTGCACATTCCTGTAACTGTGCATTTGCAGATATGGGACTTGGTCTGGGAGGAGATACTCTGAAAAGTACTGCAGAGGATCTGCTCTTTAATAGGGCGCTTCCGCTGAATTCCTATAAAACCAGTCGCTTTACCCTTGATAAAGATTCTCCGAATGCACTTGTGATGCAGACCTCGATCGGCCAGGGTAACACTCTTGTTTCTCCGATGCATATGGCATTGATCACAAGTGCCATTGCCAATGATGGTGTACTGATGAAGCCAACTATGATCGATAAGATCGTGAATAATTCCGGTGATACGGTCAGGGAAACAGAAAAAACAGAATACAAACGTCTGATGACAAGAAATGAAGCCAATATCCTTGGAAAACTAATGAAAAATGTAGTTGAAAACGGTACGGCTTCTGCATTGAACGGACGAGGATATACTGTTGCCGGAAAAACCGGTTCTGCGGAGTTTGATGAAAATGGCTCCAGTCATTCCTGGTTTGTGGGTTATTCTAATGTAGATGATCCGGATATCGCCATTGCAGTGATCGTGGAAAACGGCGGAACCGGAAGTGAAGCGGCAGTTCCCATTGCGGCCGATGTTTTTGATGCATATTATTTCGATTAAATTGAGAACAGTATCTGCTTCTTGCCCCTTGCCTATAAGGTGAAAAAGAGGTATACTATAGCCAGTGCAAAAGACACACGCATTACAGGAGGATTGCAATATGATAGAAGCAACAAGCTGTGGCGGTGTGGTAATTCATCGGGGTAAGATCCTGGCATTGTATAAATCCTACAGGAACCGTTATGAAGGATGGGTGCTTCCCAAAGGAACTGTAGAAAAAGGAGAGACTTTTGAGCAGACTGCTTTACGTGAAGTAATGGAAGAAGCAGGTGTTCGGGCCTCTATCGTGAAATATATCGGCAAGAGCCAGTATAATTTCACCGTTCCGGAGGATGTGGTAATGAAAGAGGTACACTGGTATCTCATGATAGCTGATAATTATCATAGCAAACCCCAGCGAGAGGAATATTTTGTAGATTCCGGATACTATAAGTTTCATGAGATCTATCACCTTCTCCGTTTTTCCAACGAGAAGCATATCGTGGAACAGGCCTATCAGGAGTATCTGGAAATGCGAAGTGAGGGCGTCTGGGCGAAACAGCAGAAGTATTTTTAACAACAGGACAGGGCTGTGTACATACGCAGCCCTGTTTGGCATTATAACGGAGGTGATGGCAGATTGCTGAAATGGATGAAAAACTATTACATAGGAAATGATGTAAAAAATCCTACTAGAATAAGAGCCAGGATCACTGCTGGCAAATTCGTGCCGGATATCTACGTTGTTACTTTGTCTGATAATCCCGGAAATATTTTGGAAATTCTTCCCGCAGGCATGCTTGTACAGCGAAGCGCCAGAGCCACCTGTCCTTTGATCGTTGGAATGGCCAGAGGGAAATCCGGTGCTATACAGATGGTACAGGATATGATCGAACAGGTTTATACCGAAACTGGAAATTTTAAAATAAAAGAATATCTGAAAAACAGGTGAACCAATGTTGCATATATTATGGCTGATAATAAAATGGATATTGATCCTTCTGGGGATTCTGATCGGGCTGATCTTTCTGATCCTGCTGCTTCTTTTATTTTGTCCAATCAGATACAGAGGGAATTTAAAAAAAGACCGTACGGATAGTCTTCGCGAAATACATGCTACCGGTGAAGTGAGCTGGCTGCTTCATATAATATCTGCACAGGTATTCTGGGAGCAGGGCGTTCTGAAAACAAAAATATGTTTTTTAGGGATTCCGTTGGAAAAATTTAAAAATCTGTTTCGTAAAAAAAAGGAACCAAGAGCTCTTTCCAACTCCGGAAATCAAAATGCAAAAAAACAGACAGAGGCTTCCCGAAGCCACGAAAAGACATCAAAAAGCGAACAGCAGAACGATGCAGCAGAGTTACAAATGTCTGAGCCGCAGGAAGATATTGTTGAAGATATAAATGAAATTTCGGAAAAGGTAATAATGGAGCCGATATTGATTTCCGAAGAAATATCGGAAGATGAAAAGAAGCTTCGGACAAAGATTGCAGATTTAATTTTGAATATAGTGGGAAGAATAAAAACTGCAGTTGGAAATCTGATCCGAATCGTACAGAATTTTCTTGGAATCCCCAAAAGGATTCTGAAAAAAATGCAAAGTCTTGCATTAACAATCCGAAATTTCTGTGATAAGATAAACTGGTGGAAGGAATTTTTAGACCATCCCCGAACCAGAGAGGCTCTTTCCTTTCTGTGGAAAAATGCAAAAAAACTGATTTATCATGTGCTTCCGACAAGGATCACCGGAAAGATCACATTTGGCAATGAAGATCCGGCAGTTACAGGTATGGTATTGGCTGTATTAGGAATGACGATTCCTTTTCATAAAAACAAGATCGAAGCAGCGCCCCTTTTTGATGATGAAAATGTTCTTGAGGGAGAGATCCTGTTAAAGGGAAGGATTTATGGAATTGTAGTCCTCAAAACAGCAGCAGAGCTTTATTTCAATAAAAATATAAAATACGTCATCCACCGATGGAGACATAAGGAGGTAAAACATGGAGAAAGAGAATAATTTCAAAGATACCGTGAATTCATTATTTAAAGGAATGGATGGCTTTGTATCGGCCAAAACAGTGGTTGGCGATGCCATTCATGTAGGTGATACCATTATCCTTCCTCTGGTCGATGTATCCTTCGGCGTGGGAGCCGGAGCTTTTGAAGGGGATAAGAAGAACAATGGCGGCGGAGGTCTTGCCGGAAAGATGTCTCCCTGTGCAGTACTTGTGATCCAGAATGGAAGCACCAAACTTGTAAACGTAAAAAATCAGGATGGCCTTACCAAGGTTCTGGATATGGTGCCGGATTTTGTGAACCGTTTTGCGCCAGGTGCAGGCAATGCTGAGGATACAGACGGGAAAGAAGAGTAGTATTCCATTTAGATTTCATGCATATACTGTAATAAAAAACAGGAAATGAGCAGACAGGAGTGGGAAAGCTAACTGGTTTTATGCTGTTTTTTATTGGTGTGGGCATGGTTCTTGGTATCCTTATTACAGAGAATTTTATTGTGATCGCAATGGCAGTCATATGTCTGCTGTGCGGATATCATATGTTTTGCAGATAAGCGGGAAGTGTGCAGCTGGCATACTTCCCGCTTGTGATTTATCTGTCTTGGAGACAAAAAAACAGCCCCCGCATTCTACGGGGGCATACGATATTACTTACGCTCTTTCAACTTTTCCGGATCTTAAACAAGAAGTACATACATACATTTTCTTTGCTCCGCCGGCAGTTGTTTTTACTCTGACGGATTTAACGTTAGATTTCCACATTTTGTTGGATCTTCTATGGGAATGACTCACATTGTTTCCGAAATGAGCTCCTTTATCGCAGATTGCACATTTAGCCATGAATAGCACCTCCTTTTATCAACAGTCACCATTTTAACAGATGAATTGCTCTTTTGCAAGCAAAAAAAGGAAATTTATCAAAAATTCTGCAAAGAGTTTTAAGGAAAGTATTCCATACCTCCGGGAACAGGGCGGATCATGGTGGAATTAAGCGTTGTGTGTATGGTTTAGATCAATTTGAAACATAGAAAATTACCCAGTGCGAATTAATTTATCGTTTTTTCTTTGGCCTGGTCTCTTTCCTGAATCTGAATAGAACATATTCTTGCTGAACTGGCATATGAGAATAGGAAAACCGGGAAAATGCAAAAGAATTTGGCAGGTAGTTCGGAATCCGAAAATGTGGTATGATTATAGGTAGGATATCAGAAACGTCAGGAGTTGAATAGATTGTGAAGACGGAAGAAATCTTTAAATATGTGCAGAAACAGTACGGAACAGTCCCAGAATATTTATGGAGTAAATCGCCAGACAGTGCAGTACTCCGACATAAAAACGGAAAATGGTATGCAGTGATCATGACTATTGAAAAATCAAAACTGGGATTAGAAGGAAAAGATCCGGTTGATATCATGGATGTAAAGTGTGATCCGGACATGACGAATATGATTATTCAGACGCATGGATTTTTACCTGGATACCATATGAACAAGCAGCACTGGATCACGATTTTACTGGATGGTTCGGTCAGTAAAGCAAAGATACTGGACTTTTTGGACATGAGTTATGACCTGATTGATGGCGCAGGCAGAAAGGAAAACAAATGAAAAAAGCAATCATATATGCATCGGTACATCATGGAAATACAGAAAAATTAGTAAAGAGCATAGCAGAAGAGTGTCAGGTTGATTTGATTGATGCTGTAAAACAACCCGATGCAGATCTGAGCAGTTATGATATGATTGGGTTTGCATCAGGAATCTATTTTTCAAAATTTCATCAGTCATTATTGGGATTTGCAGAGAAGAATCTACCGGACGACAAAAAGGTATTTCTGATCTGTACTTATGGTGGAAGTGCGAATTATAAATCTATTGAGCAGATTTTGGACAAGAAGCGTTCCAAAGTGATAGGAAAATTCGGGTGCAAGGGTTATGACACATTTGGTCCATTTAAACTGGTTGGTGGAATTGCAAAAGGGCATCCAGATGAAGAAGATATAAAAAATGCAGTTGCGTTTGTAAAAGGATTATAAGTAGATAAACGAAAAGGAAAAACCGGCTTCATAGTATCGGCCAGTATGCTCCATCACAATCCTGGATTCCCCTTCAATAGAGTGGATGAGCTTAATTTTCTATAAGATAAAACAAGTTGAACTCTATCATTGCGTAATTATAAAAAAAAGGTTATAATGGTTTTATATAATTTAATCTGAATGAAACAATGGAGGTAACCATATGAATGGACGTATAGATTCCGGATTGGGTCAGATCGTAATTGATACAGATGTCATTGCGACTTATGCCGGCAGTGTGGCGGTAGAGTGTTTTGGTATCATCGGAATGGCAGCTATCAGTATGAAGGATGGCCTGGTCAAGCTTTTGCGTATTGACAGCCTGAAACATGGTATCAGTGTTAAGATCACGGATGATAATAAGATCCGGCTGAATTTTCATGTCATCGTAGCATATGGCGTGAATATCAGTACTATTGCGGACAATCTTGTCAACAATGTAAAATATAAAGTCGAAGCCTTTACAGGAATGGAGATTGAAAAGATCAACATTATGGTTGAGGGCGTGCGTGCAATAGATTAGTTTTAGAGGAGGAACTTGTGGTGAATAACAAAACCATAGATGCTAAAATACTTTCCAGAATGTTTCTGTCCGGAGCAAAGAATCTGGAAGCGAAGAAAGAGTGGATCAATGAACTGAATGTGTTTCCTGTACCTGATGGAGATACGGGAACCAATATGACGCTTACCATCATGTCTGCTGCTTCTGAAGTAGGTGCTCTTACAGATCCGGATATGGAATCCCTGGCAAAGGCAATTTCTTCCGGTTCCCTCCGTGGAGCCAGAGGTAATTCCGGTGTTATCCTGTCACAGCTTCTGCGTGGATTTACCAGAGGTGTGCGTAAACTTACAGATCTGGATGCACCTGCCATTGCCGCAGCTATGGAGCGAGGCGTTGAAACTGCATACAAAGCAGTTATGAAACCAAAAGAGGGAACCATTCTTACTGTAGCCAGAGCTGCAGCAGACAGAGCAGCAGAGCTTGCTGATGCTGCAGAAGATCTGGATGCTTTTTTCGACGGGATCTTTCAGCATGCAGAGGAAACTCTTGCCAGAACACCAGAGATGCTTCCAGTCCTGAAAGAAGCAGGTGTTGTGGATTCTGGCGGACAGGGACTTCTGGAAGTTTTCCGTGGTGCCATCGACGGATATCATGGAAAAGAAGTGGATTATTCCCAGTTTGAAGCAGCAGCTCCTAAGATCACAAAGATTTCTCCTCAGGCAGAGGCAGATATCAAATTTGGATATTGTACAGAGTTTATTATCCTTCTTGAAAAACCGCTTCCACAGGATGAGATCGACCGTTTCCGTGAATTTCTGGATTCCATCGGTGATTCCATTGTTTTGGTGGCTGATGATGAGATTGTCAAGGTACACGTGCACACCAATCATCCGGGACAGGCTTTTGAACGCGCACTCACGTATGGTCAGCTTTCCCGTATGAAGATTGACAATATGAGAGAAGAACATCAGGAAAAACTGATCAAAGATGCGGAAAAACTTGCAAAAGAACAGGCAGAAAACAAAGAACCTCCAAAGGATCATGGATTTATTTCCGTATCCGTAGGTGAGGGACTTTCTCAGATTTTCCGTGAGCTTGGCGTAGATTATCTGATCGAAGGCGGTCAGACTATGAATCCGAGTACCGAAGACATGCTCAATGCTATTGAGAAAGTAAATGCAAAAACAATTTATATTTTCCCGAATAACAAGAATATTATCCTTGCAGCTAACCAGGCAAGAGATCTGACTGAGGACAAGGAGATCATTGTAGTACCAACCAAGACAATCCCACAGGGAATTTCCGCAATGATCAGCTTTGTTCCGGAGAAGGGCGGCGAGGAGAACCTTGCTTCCATGACCGATGCGATTTCCAGAGTGAAGACCGGACAGATTACTTATGCAGTCCGTGATACACGCATTGATAACAAGGAAATCCATGAGGGAGATATCATGGGAATCGGTGATGCAGGTATCCTTGCAGTAGGCAGAGATCGACTTCAGGTAGCAGAGGAGATGGTAGCAGAGATGGTTGACGAGGAATCTGAGATTATCAGTGTTTACTATGGTGAAGATGTATCTGAGGAAGATGCAGAGGCACTTTCTGATTCTCTTACCGAGAAATATCCGGAGTGCGAGGTTGAGCTGAACCAGGGTGGACAGCCAATTTACTACTATCTGATTTCTGTAGAATAAAGAGCAAAAAAAATGAATGATAAGACACCTTTACGTGAATTAAAAGGCGTGGGTGAGAAAACAGAGAAGCTTTTCCAGAAGATCGGGATCACGACTGCGGAAGAGCTTCTCCGTTATTATCCGCGGACTTACGATATATATGAGGAGCCTGTGGAGATTGCATCAGCAGAGGAGGACAAAACAGTCTCTATCCGTGCCACTATAGCAACAGGTATTTATATTAACCAGATACGCAATCTCCAGGTTCTGACAACAACTGTGGCAGATGCAAGCGGCCGATTGCCGGTTGCCTGGTTCAATGCGCCTTATTTGAGGGGAACACTCAAAAAGGGCAGTGTGTTTATCCTCAGAGGAAAGATCATCAGAAAAAAAGGCCGTCCGCAGATGGAACATCCGGAGATTTTTACCCCGGCAGCTTATGAGGAGATCATTCACAGTATGCAGCCTGTATATGGTCTGACGAAAGGACTTTCCAACAAGATGATCACGAAGTTGGTCCATCAGATTTTGGATACAAGGCCTCTCCATGGGGAATATCTGCCGGAGGAGATACGGGAACGCTATCAGCTCGCAGAGGCCAATTATGCGATCCGGACTATCCATTTTCCGAAAAATATGCAGGAGCTTCTCACAGCCAGGAAACGTCTGGTATTCGATGAATTTCTGCTTTTTGTGCTGGCAATACAGCTCTTGAAGGAGAAAACTGAAGAGGCTCCAAACACTTTTCCAATGAAACCAGTATGGACAACCGAGGAGATCATAGAAGGGCTTCCCTATGACCTGACCGGAGCCCAGAAGAATGTCTGGCATGAGATCGAACGGGATCTGAGCGGTCATAAGCTGATGTCCAGGCTTGTACAGGGGGATGTTGGTAGCGGCAAGACCGTGATCGCATTTTTAGCTATGGTACTTTCAGCAGAGAATGGATTTCAGAGTGCATTGATGGTACCGACAGAGGTTCTGGCAAATCAGCATTACGAAGGCTTTCTGAGACTGATGGAAGAACAGAATATCGCTTCCTGCCATCCGGTGCTTCTGACAGGATCTACCACAGCCAGACAGAAGCGTGAGATCTATCAGAAGATTGCAGACGGTGAAGTGAATGTGATCATCGGAACTCATGCCCTGATCCAGGAAAAGGTGGAATATAAGAATCTGGGGCTTGTGATCACAGATGAGCAGCACAGATTCGGCGTTCGCCAGAGGGAAGCGCTGACGACCAGAGGAAATCCGCCTCATGTACTTGTTATGAGCGCAACCCCCATTCCCCGGACACTGGCGATCATTTTATACGGAGACCTGGATATTTCGATCATTGACGAGCTTCCTGCAAAAAGACTTCCGATCAAGAATTGCGTAGTAGGAACTTCCTATCGTCCCAAGGCGTATTCTTTTATTGAAAAGCAGGTGCAGATGGGAAGGCAGGCTTATGTGATCTGTCCTATGGTGGAAGAGAGCGAAGGCCTGGAGGCAGAGAATGTTACAGATTATGCCAGAAAGCTTCAGGAGGTCCTTCCGGGGGAGATCAAAGTAGAAATCCTTCACGGAAAGATGAAGCCAAAAGAGAAAAACAGGATCATGGAGGCGTTTGCTTCCGGCGAGATCCAGGTACTGGTATCTACCACAGTTGTGGAGGTTGGAGTGAATGTGCCAAATGCAACCGTTATGATGGTGGAAAATGCAGAACGTTTCGGGCTTGCCCAGCTTCATCAGCTTCGTGGCCGTGTAGGGCGTGGAGAGCATCAGTCTTACTGCATTTTTATCCAGGGAAATAATGAAGAAAATACTTCTAAACGTCTGAAGATCCTCAATGAATCCAATGATGGATTTTATATAGCCGGAGAAGATCTGAAGCTTCGGGGCCCAGGAGATCTTTTCGGTATCCGCCAGAGCGGACTGATGGAATTTAAGATCGGTGATATCTACAATGATGCGGGAATCCTGAAGAATGCAAGTGAAGCAGCTGGTGAGATCCTGGCACTGGATTTGGATCTTATCCTGCCTCAGCATAAGGCTTTAAAGGAGCATCTCAAGGGGTATATGAGTGAAGAACTGGAAAATCTGGGGATCTAACCTTGCGTTCTTTCACAAAAAGTGATATCCTAAAATTCGAGAAAAGATTAACAAATCCCTTGTAAGGAGGCTATAAACATGGCTAGAACAAAGAAAGCTGCAACCAAGACAACTGTAAAAACGGCTTCAGTAAGCGAGACTCCTGCAAAATCTGTAGTAACCGCATCCGAAGAGAAAGCCGTTAAGGCTGAGACACCAAAGACAGACGATGCAAAAGCTTCTGTAGAGACAAAAGCAGCTGAGAAGACAGCAGAGGTAAAACCTGCTGCTGCGAAACCAGTAGAAGAAAAAGCAGCAGAAGTAAAATCTGATGAAGAGAAAACAACAGCTGTAAAATCAGAAGAGCCGGCTAAGAAAACAGCCGCCAAGAAGACAACAACACGAAAAACTGCTGTAGCTAAGAAAACAACAACCAGGACGACTGCTAAGACAACAGCAGCTAAAACAACAAGAAAGACAGCAGCTAAAAAAGCTGAACCAGTGACAGAAGTATATGTTCAGTACTGGGGCAAAGAGATACATACTTCAGAGGTTGCTGACAGGATCAAAAAGATCTGGACAGAAGACATGGGCAAAAAAGCCTCTGAACTGAAAGACCTCAAAATCTACATTAAACCGGAAGATAATGGTGCACATTATGTGATCAACGGAGATGTTACAGGATTTATCGGACTGTAAAAAGAATCTCTGATAAAAAGTATATAAAAGAGTATGTAAGATGGCCTGCTATAGATAAAATCTGTAACAGGCTATTTCTTTTGTGTATTTGACCAATGTAAAAGAGCGTGATATGATTCATTCAACCAATATACATACTAAATAGATAGGAATATAATAGAATGAAACAGATATTATGCTTTGGAGATTCCAATACATGGGGATATGACGGAGAGAGCAGAGAGAGACTTCCGTGGGGAGTACGCTGGACAAGTCTTCTCCAGGAAAAACTGAATAAAGAAGAATATCGTGTGATCGAGGAGGGACTGTGCGGAAGAACAACGGTTTTCGAAGATCCGCTCCGCGATGGAAGAAAAGGAACTGCACTTCTTCCCACACTTCTGGAAACACATGCCCAGGTGGAAGTGATCACGCTGATGCTGGGAACTAATGACTGTAAAACTGTTTTCGGAGCATCCGCAGATGTAATTGGAAAGGGAATCATAAGATTGCTGGATCAGGTCCAGGAATATGCACCAAAAGCGAAAGTCCTTCTCATGGCTCCGATCTACCTGGGAGAAAAAGTATGGCAGGAAGGATATGACCAGGAGTTTTCCAGAGAGTCTGTGATCGTTTCCAGAAATCTGCAGCCTGTTTATGAAAAAATCGCAGCTGAACGTCATATCAGTTTCCTCCCGGCAGCATCCTATGTACATTGCTGTGACGCAGATCAGGAACATCTGAATGCAGCAGGACATAAGGAATTTGCAGAGGTTGTATATCGGAAAGTACAGGAATTGCTGTAAATAAATATAGGATTTTAAGACTTTTGGATCTTATTGCCTGTATAATGTGTGGATATGTTTGTGAAATAAGATCTCTTTTTATATAAAATAAAAAGATGTTGTCTGGCAGTTTTTCAGTTCTGTCAGACAGCATCTTTTTTGCATGAGCTTAGATCAACTCAGCATAGCAATGAAACTACCTGCGCGTACAGATTTAGTACTGCTGGCCGCCCTGGGAGTTGCCGGACATCTGACGCTCCTGTGCCTCGATCATCTTTTTGACCATATATCCGCCTACGGATCCGTTCTGTTTGGAAGTCAGGTTTCCGTTGTATCCGTCTGTAAGCGGAACACCCAGCTCGTTTGCTACCTCATATTTGAAACGGTCAAGTGCGCCCTTTGCTTCCGGTACAACTGCTTTGTTAGAAGAAGTGTTACTTGGCATAATTCATTTCCTCCTTGGTTGTTATTTGGTTTACTGTTACATTGCTAGTATGTGAAAACCATAAAATAATACACTGGCAGTTAAAGGAAATTTAACATATAAAAATATTTCCGTTCATAAATTATACCGCAGTAAAAAAACGAATGTATGGTTGCTTTTTGAGTAGAATTGCGGCTATAATAATCTCTGCATCACATATAATATCTGTCAGACAAAAAAAGTAAGGGGGTCCCGTGAAAAAGAAGCGTTATCCTACATACAAACGAAAATATAAACGAAAAAAACAGCCCAGGCGAAAAATACTCACAGCCATTATCCTGTGTGTCATCCTTGCAGTATGTAATGGCTGGATGCCGCCGCGGAGTCTGAAAGAGGTAAAAGATCAAAGCCGGATCTTCGGACAGGTATTTCTTACATATATAGAAGAAAATGCACAGATCCTCTGGGAAGATATTTCGGAATCCGCTTTCGATGCAGTGACAGGATTACTGAAACAATCTCAGACGAAGACAGGAGGGCAGACAGAATCTGTTTCTCTGGATCAGATTCCGGAATACAGCGGCAGTCCATATGTGGAGATCAATGGAAATATACCCTCTTTTTCTGATGAAAAAAGCGCAGGACCTGCATACGAATTTTATAGTGAACTGGATTCCCTGGGGCGCTGTGGTTATGCAGAATCCAAGGTCACACCGGAGCTGATGCCTGCCGAAGAGCGAGGAGCGATCGGAATGGTGAAGCCTACAGGATGGCATACTGTAAAATATGAAAATGTAGATGGCAGGTATCTGTATAATCGCTGCCATCTTATCGGATATCAGCTGACTGGAGAAAATGCAAACAGGAAAAATCTTATCACAGGAACCAGATATCTCAATGTGACGGGAATGCTTCCTTTTGAAAATGAGGTTGCAGATTACGTGCACAGTACAGGAAATCCCTGCATGTATCGTGTAACTCCGTTTTTTAAGGGAGATGAACTGGTAGCTCGGGGTGTGGAAATGGAAGCCGAATCCGTTAAAGACCAGAAGATATCTTTCCATGTTTTTGTTTATAACATACAGCCGGGAATTGAAATTGATTATACTACAGGAAACAGCTGGGAAGAATAGAGTATATGGAGCAACGCCGGGGAAAATATTAATTTTTCATGAATTTATATGAATTAAATTGCACTTTTTTGGGCGTTATGCTAGAATCAGTTACAGAGTTATATGATTTTACCTATATAAAGGGGAGAAAAGGGATGTAACCCAAGGGCAGAATGGAGAGGTGAATTATGAATTTAGGAATTATTGCGCATAACAGTAAGAAAGTTCTGATTGAAGACTTCTGTATTGCATACAAGAATATCCTTGCCAAACATGAAGTATATGCAACCGGAACAACAGGAAGAAGAATTGAGGAAGCAACCAGTCTTCACGTTCACAAGTTTCTTGCCGGAAGTATAGGCGGAGACAAGCAGTTTATGGAGATGGTAGAGCGTCAGGATCTGGATATGGTGATCCTGTTTTATAACCCTGTCATGATGGACCCGGTAGAGCCGGATATCATGAGCATTGTCAAACGCTGCGACCAGTACAACATTCCGGTTGCTACAAATATTGCCACTGCGGAACTTCTGATCCTTGGACTGGCCCGCGGTGATCTGGATTGGAGATTAAATCTGAAATGAGAGTCATAGCAGGAAAAGCACGTAGATTAAACTTAAAAACCATTCCCGGAAATGAGACACGACCAACAACAGACCGTATTAAGGAAACTCTTTTTAACATTCTCCAGCCTGAAATACCGGGTTGTCGGTTTCTGGATCTGTTTTCCGGAAGCGGAGCAATCGGTATTGAAGCTCTGAGCCGTGGAGCCGAGTATGCCGTATTTGTGGAAAAAAATCCCAAAGCATGCACTTGTATCCGCGAAAATCTTTCATTTACAAAACTCACGGATGGTGGTAAACTGCTGAACATGGATGTGCTTCAGGCACTGCGTTCACTGGAAGGCGGAGAACCATTTGACTGTATTTTTATGGATGCACCATACGAACAGCATCTGGAACAACCAGTCCTTGAGTATCTGGCTGACAGCACTCTTGCAGATGAAAACACGCTGATCGTTGTGGAGGAAGATCTACATACGGATTTTTCTTATGTAGAGGACCTTGGATATCATCTGGTACGTTCCAAGGAATATAAAACCAACAAGCATGTTTTCCTAAAAAAATGAAAGAGAGACAGACATATGATAACAGCAGTATACCCGGGAAGCTTTGACCCGGCAACCTATGGCCATCTTGACATCATTAAGCGGGCAAGCATTTCATTTGACCGGGTTATAGTGGGAGTTTTGCATAATTCTGCAAAAAGTCCGTTGTTTTCTGTAGAAGAACGTGTTAAGATACTAACAAAGGCGACAAAAGATATCCCGAATGTGGAGGTGAAAGCATTCGAGGGCCTGTCAGTGAACTTTGCCAGGGAAAACCATGCCCAGGTGATCGTTCGAGGGCTTCGTGCTGTCACGGATTTTGAATATGAACTGCAGATGGCCCAGACTAATCGTGTTCTGGCACCGGATGTGGACACCGTTTTTCTTACAACCAGTCTGGAATATGCATACTTAAGCTCCACGATCATGAAAGAAGTTGCTAATTTCGGAGGAGATCTGAGCAAATTCGCTCCACGTGAGATTACGGATGCAGTCGAAGAGAAATTGAAAAAAAGAGAAACAGAGAAATAAGGAGAGTGTATTATGAGCAGCAGAATTGAACAGATTATTCAGGAGATTGAAGAGTATGTGGACAGCTGTAAATTCCAGCCTCTTTCCACTACCAAGATCGTAGTGAACAAAGAAGAGATTGAGGAGTATTTACGTGAACTTCGTCTGAAAACTCCGGATGAGATCAAACGTTATCAGAAGATCATCAGCAATAAGGATGCGATCCTTGAGGATGCTCAGGCTAAAGCTGACAGTCTGATCGCAGATGCTCAGGCCAAAGCTCAGGAACTTGTTACACAGCATGAGATCATGCAGAAAGCATATGCACAGGCAAATGAGACCATAAATGCTGCAAACAAGCAGGCTCAGGAGATTCTTGATTCTGCAACACAGGATGCAAACAGCATTCGTCTCAGTGCGATCACATACACAGATGATATGATGGCTAATATCGGTTCTGTCCTGAATCAGACACTTGAAGATGCCGGTGGTAAATACAAAGCATTTATTGATGCTCTGCAGAGCTGCCTTGAGGTTGTTAATCATAATCGTCAGGAGCTTGCACCACAGACTGCTCAGGCAGCGGCAATCTCCAATACCTTCCAGGATGATGACAGTTCTTCTATAACAAAAGAAGACGAAGATCTGTTAGACGATATCGGAGAAAACTAGGATTAGGAATATCGCACTGGCGTTCAGACATTTTGAAATAGCGTAGGGGATCAGTGACAAACTGTTTTCCAATACGCTTTTTGTCTGAACCATGACGCAAAAGCCACCAAAAGAAGTCAGGAGCATAGAAGCAAGGTATCTGCTTTTCCATGGCAGTGGTGCGCCGGCAATCTGTTTCAGCCCGGTAGTTAGTTCCAGTGGTGCTGTGAACAGCATACAGCTTTGTGCATGAAATGGCCAGTAAAAGCTGATACTGGCGAGTATCAGTGAGAAGAGGAGAATATAGCCCCCGAGACGTGTGATGGTTTCAAATCCGTCCATGATCGAGACATCCAGGATGACTCCTATGGAGTCCTGTTGGTATGTCTCTTTTTTTATCTTGTTTACGCAGACAGAGTCCACGGTATGCCCGCGATATACAACGAAACGAAAAAACAGCATACAAAAAAGATCTGCCGCCAGAAAAGTGAGGATCATCTGTACTGCTGATATCTTATTTTTCAAGAGTATCCCTGAAAGATAGGAAATGATAAATGCGGGACTTGCATTGCAGCTAAACGTAAGAAGATATTCCCCTTCTCTGCGGGAAATCTGCTGGTCTATGTACAGATCATGTGCCAGTTTGGCTCCCATAGGATATCCGCATAACAGACCCAGGATCAGAACATAGGCTCCAGCAGGTGAAAGCCCGAAAAACGTTTTCCAGAAGAAAGCAGATGGTTTCAGAAGCTTCCGGATATTTCCAGTTTTTAATAATGCTCCTGTCAGGATCAGAAATGGCAGCAGAGTGGGAATCATGATATTCAACCACAATCCAAGTCCATTTTTTACTCCGGTAAGAGCTTCTTTTGGGTGAAAAAGCAGAAAAAACAACAGGCAGATATAGAAAAATATGATTATTTTTCGTTTCATAAAAACAGGTCCTTGCTTTTTTTACAGTATATGATTATTATAAAAGACAAATGAATTTATGAAGCAGAAGGAGGCAGAATTTATGCCAGTATTAGAAAATTGTGAACCAAAGAGAGTTTTTCATTATTTTGAAGAAATCTGCAAGATTCCTCATGGTTCCAGAAATACAAAACAGATCAGTGATTTCCTTGTGGAATTCGCGAAGGATCATGGATTCAGATATGTACAGGATGAGCTGAATAATGTAGTGATCTACAAGCCAGGCACATCAGGATATGAGAATTCTCCCACAGTGATCATCCAGGGCCACATGGACATGGTATGTGAAAAACGACCGGATGTAGATCATGATTTTACAAAAGATGGTTTGAACATCTCTGTAAAAGATGGTTATATCACAGCCAACGGAACAACGCTTGGCGGTGATGATGGTATTGCAGTTGCTTATGGCCTTGCCCTTCTTGACAGTACAGATATTCCACACCCTCCTCTTGAAGTACTGCTCACGGTTGATGAGGAGATTGGTCTTCTTGGTGCAGTCGGTCTGGACTGCAGCGTGCTGAAGGGAAGAAGATTTATCAATCTGGATTCTGAAGCGGAGGGAAGTCTCTGGATCAGCTGTGCCGGCGGTCTTTCCGGTATCAGCCATATCCCTGTCCAGCGCGTAGAAGGAGAAGGAGAAAAGGTACAGGTCAAAGTCTGTGGACTTATGGGCGGACATTCCGGTGCCGAGATTGACAAGAACAGAGCGAATGCCAATAAACTTATGGGACGGTTTCTTTACGAACTTAAGAAAAAAGCGGAATATGCCCTTATTTCTCTTACAGGCGGACAGAAAGACAATGCCATTACAAGAGAGTGCACCGCAGAATTTCTTACGGATTCCGTTGCTGAGGTAAAAGCTTACGCAAAAGAGCTCCAGGAGCAGCTCCGTGAAGAATATACTGGTTCTGACGAAAACATTACTTTTGAAATAACAGAAAAGGGTACTGCAACAGCAGAGGTTCTTCATCCTACAAGTCAGGAAAAGATCGTATTTTATCTGCAGAATGTACCATTCGGAATCCAGAAAATGAGCGGAACCATCAAAGGCCTGGTGGAAACCTCCAGCAATATCGGTATCCTCCGTCTGGATAGGGACGAGCTTTTTGCAAGTTCCAGTGTAAGAAGCTCTGTAGACGCTGCATGCAGTGCATTATCTGATAAGATTGAATATCTCACAGAATTTCTTGGTGGTGACTATGAAGTACAGGGTGCATACCCGGCATGGGAGTACAGAAAGGAATCTCCATTACGAGATAAAATGGTTGCAGTTTTTGAGGAAATGTACGGACATAAGCCTGAAGTCGTAGCGATCCACGCAGGCCTTGAATGCGGGCTTTTCTATAAAAAAATGGAAGGACTGGACTGTGTATCCCTTGGACCGGATATGAAGGATATCCATACATCCGAGGAGGTTCTCAGCATTGCTTCCACAGAAAGAGTATGGAACTATCTTGTACAGGTTCTCAAAAATCTGAAAGACTGATTCCGTTCGAAGTATGTTCGAACTTTTACCCTGGAGAGACGTAAGGTTTCTCCAGGGTATTTTTATGCCCTGATAAAAAAATATTCATAAAATACAGAATTATACATATATATAGATTTGTGGATGCATCACACAAAAAGGAAAATAATTCTATAATTTTTTAATAAAAAATTGATAAACAATCCCTTTTTTTTCAAAACATATGTTATAATAAAAAATGTATGCCGCTGTCACCAAAACCAAAAAGAGACTGGCGGCAGATGATAAGGAGCGAGCAACATGGAAATACAGTTATGGCGAAGTATTTTGTGCCCTTACGAGCTGGCTGTCAAAGAACTGACAGTCAAGTTTAAACATATGATAGAAGAGTATCACGAAAATGATCGTTATTCTCCCATTGAACAAGTCAGTGGAAGAGTAAAAAGCGTTTCCAGTATCCTGGAGAAAATGCAGCGTAAAGATATCCCGATCGAACAGCTGGAAACAGAAATGGAAGATCTGGCAGGAGTACGGATCATATGTCAGTTTGAAGAAGATATCGATACCGTTGCTGCGATCATCCGAAAAAGAACAGATATGGAAGTCAAAAGTGAAAAGAACTATCTGACGCATATCAAGCAGAGCGGTTACCGGAGTTATCACATGATCCTTTATTATACAGTGGAGACTATTCATGGGCCGAAACGGCTTCAGGTAGAAATACAGATCCGTACCATGGCAATGAATTTCTGGGCAACGATCGAACATTCCCTTCAGTATAAATACAAAGGTGATATGCCTCCTCATGTAGCAGAACGTCTTAGTAAAGCATCCGATGCGATCATTTCGCTGGATCATGAAATGTCTTCTGTGCGCAATGAGATCATGGATGCCCAGAATTCATCTCAGATGCAGTCCAATCTTGTAAAGGATATTCTGAATAATATTGAAAATCTCTACCGTGTTTCCAGTGAACGGGAAGTCAGCAAAATACAGGATGAGTTCCTGCGGGTATTCAAAACCAAGGATCTGCGTCAGCTGGAACGCTTCCACAGGCAGCTGGATATCATTGCAGAGGGTTATCGTGCCCAGGCAGTCCATCACAGCATATGAACACAGGGCAGACAGTACTAATACACATACATACGAGGAATTATAAATGCAGGATTTTTTACCAGTTACAAGAGAAGATATGAAGTCAAGAGGCTGGGATGAGTTGGATTTTGTCTACGTGACAGGAGATGCCTATGTGGATCATCCGTCTTTTGGATCTGCGATCATTGGACGTCTTCTGGAAAGCAGAGGATATCGTGTAGGCATGATCCCTCAGCCTGACTGGCGAAAGAAGGAGAGCATCCAGGTGTTCGGGGAACCGCGCCTGGGTTTTCTCGTTACAGCAGGAAACATGGATTCCATGGTGAATCATTATACGGTTTCCAAAAAGCACCGAAGCACAGATGCCTATTCTCCGGGAGGAAAAATGGGATTAAGACCGGACAGGGCTTCTGTTGTATACAGCAATCTGATCCGGCAGACCTATAAACATACGCCTATCATTCTTGGCGGGATCGAAGCCAGCCTTCGAAGAATGGCACATTACGATTATTGGGAAAATAAGGTCAAGCACAGTATTCTGATCGATTCCGGTGCGGATCTGATCTCTTATGGAATGGGGGAACATTCCATCCTGGAGATCGCAGAAGCCCTGCAAAGCGGGATTCCGGTCCAGGAGATCACATATGTGGCAGGGACGGTTTTTAAAAGCCACGATATCAGCAGGGTTTACGATCCGGTGGTCCTTCCGTCATTTGAACAGGTACAGACCGATAAAAAAGCTTACGCGGACAGCTTTGCCATTCAGTACCGAAACACGGATCCATTTACAGCAAAGCCTCTGGCAGAATCTTATGGGAACCGTGGATATGTGATACAGAATCCACCATCTCAGCCTCTGACGCAAATGGAAATGGACGATGTTTACGATCTGCCTTATACAGGACGATATCATCCCATGTACCAGAAAGAAGGCGGGATTCCGGCACTGAAAGAGATCAAATTCAGTCTGACCAGCAACAGAGGATGCTTTGGAAGCTGTAATTTCTGTGCGCTGACCTTTCATCAGGGCCGTATCCTTCAGACAAGAAGTCACGATTCCATTCTGAAAGAAGCTGAAAAGATGACGGAGGATCCGGATTTTAAAGGCTATATCCATGATGTAGGAGGCCCTACGGCTGATTTTCGTTATCCTTCCTGCAAAAAGCAGCTGACAAAAGGAGTCTGCAAGGAGCGGCAGTGCCTGTTTCCTTCTCCGTGTAAGAATCTGACGGTAGACCACAAGGATTATCTTCAGCTTCTCAGAAAGGTCAGGAATATCCCCAAAGTTAAAAAAGTTTTTGTCCGTTCCGGCATTCGGTTTGATTATCTGATGGCAGATCCGGATAAAACTTTTCTTAATGAGCTTGTGAAATATCACATCAGCGGTCAGCTGCGAGTAGCACCGGAGCATGTTTCTGATGAAGTCCTGAAGTTTATGGGCAAACCCAGGCACGAGGTTTATGAGGGCTTTCTGAAGGAATATGAAAAAGCAAATGCGCGGACTGGTAAGCAGCAATATGCCGTTCCGTATTTCATGTCGTCCCATCCCGGGTGTACAATGAAGGAAGCCGTGAAGCTTGCGGAATACGTCCGTGATCTTGGATTTACGCCGGAGCAGGTTCAGGATTTTTATCCAACGCCATCAACACTTTCTACCTGTATGTATTACACAGGAATCCATCCGCTGACAGGCGAAAAGGTATATGTGCCGAAAAATCCACACGAAAAAGCAATACAGCGAGCACTGATGCAGTATAAAAATCCGGAAAATCGCGAACTGGTCCTGGAAGGACTTAAGATGACCGGACGTATGGATCTGGTCGGCTTTGGACCGAAATGTCTGATCCGGCCCAGAGAGCTTCATAAAAAAGCCCAAAAAACACAGACAAGGAGTTCGGCACATGAAAGATACCAGAAAAAGAAAAACAAAAAAAGGTGATTTCGGTTATTTTAACAGCGAAAAAAAACGAAGACTCCTGATCACCGCAGGATTATTTTCGCTTCCACTGCTCATTTTCTTTGTGGCGTGGGCCGTCAACGGAACAAGAATGACAGTCTGGACGGTTCTGACCGTAGTAGGTTGTCTGCCAGGATGTAAATCCATGGTAAGCCTGATCATGATCCTGTTACGTCATCCTATGGATGAAAAGCTCTATAAAGAGATCCGCAAGCATGCCGGTGACCTGGTCATGTCCTATGAAATGTACATGACTTTTTATGAGAAAAGCGGTTATCTGGACGCTGTTGCCGTGTGCGGAAATACAGTAGTGGGTTATACCAGTGATCCAAAAGCAGATATCGCCTACCTTGCAGAGCAGTCACAGAAAATCATCCGTAAAAACGGATATAAAGTAGATGTAAAGATCCTGAGGGACCTGAAACCCTATCTGGAACGTCTGGATTCCATGAATGAGCACAAAGAATCTTTAAGAAACGGGATTAAATTTACGCCGGATGAGCGATACCCGGATCTTTCCAGGGAAGAACTGATCAAACATACGATCCTGGCAATCTGTCTGTAGGAGCATTATATAATGAAAGAATTTATCATTAACGAAAACGAGGCCGGACAGCGTTTTGACAAATATCTGGCCAAGCTTCTCCGTGAAGCTCCAAAGAGCTTTTTCTACAAAATGATGAGGAAAAAAAATATCACGCTCAATGGAAAAAAAGCCACCGGGAATGAAAAGCTGTTTTCAGGAGATCATGTAAAACTGTTTTTAAGTGATGAAACATTTGAAAAATTCAGCGGAAATGATTCTGCTCCACGGGCACATTATGCTCTGGATATCATTTATGAGGATGAAAATATCCTGTTGATCAACAAACCGGCAGGAATGCTTTCTCAGCCTGCTGATGACGGAACCCCTTCACTGGTAGAATATCTGACTGGCTATCTTCTGAAAAATGGCTCTCTTACAGAGAATGATCTGAGAACCTTTCGTCCTTCCGTATGCAACCGCCTTGACCGCAATACCAGCGGGCTTATAGCGGCAGGCAAAAGCCTTTCCGGTCTGCAGGAACTTTCAGGGATGTTCAAGTCCAGGGAACTTCATAAATATTACCTCTGTCTTGTGGAGGGAGTTTTAAAAGAAGAAAGATATATCAAAGGTTATCTGGCAAAAGATAAAAAAAGCAATAAAGTAACCATCTATAAACAAGAGAAAGAAAATGCCCTTCCAGTGGAAACAAAGTATTATCCGTTGGGGACCAATGGAACCCGTACCCTTCTTAAGGTTGAACTGATCACAGGACGTGCACATCAGATCCGAGCTCACCTTGCTTCGGAGGGACATTCGATTGTTGGTGATCCCAAATATGGAAAAGCCGATAAAAAACTGAAAGGACAGCTGCTTCATTCTTTTCGAATGGAGTTTCCATCTATGAAAGGAAGCCTGTCATATTTATCCGGGAAGGTCTTTACGGCACCGCTTCCGGAAATCTTTCTCAGAACACTAAAAGAGGAAAAGTTGGAGGAGAGTTATTATGAAAATCTGGAATGAAATATGGGATTACGTCAAGATGATCATCATCGTGGTAGTTGTAGTCCTGGTTATCAACAATGTAGTACTGATCAATGCAAAGATCCCGTCAGAATCTATGGAAAATACCATTATGACCGGGGATCGTATCTTTGGCTATCGTCTGGCCTATGGTCTGAATATGGACGTATTTGGTCACGAGATCTCAAAAAAATGGAAAGATCCGGAACGCTTTGACATTGTGATCTTCAAATATCCGGATGATGAGTCCCAGCTGTTCATCAAACGTATCATCGGTCTTCCTGGAGATAAAGTAGAGATCAAAGATGGTAAAGTTTATATCAATGATTCAGAGACACCTCTGGATGATTCCTTTGTGTCGGAAACTCCTCTTGGAAGCTTCGGACCATACGAAGTACCGGAAAACTGTTACTTTATGATGGGAGACAACCGTAACAATTCCAAGGATTCCCGATACTGGCAGAATACATATGTACAGTTTGATCAGATCGTCGGAAAGGCGGAGATCCGTTATTTCCCATCCATCAAACTTCTAAATTAAAGGGCAGACTTTATGGCAACATGGAACAGCAGAGGACTTCGTGGTTCTACTCTGGAGGAACTTATCAATCGTACCAATGAGCAGTACAGGGAAAAGGGACTGGCCCTCATCCAGAAAATTCCGACACCGATCACTCCGGTTAAAATGGATAAAACCTCCCGGCATATCACGCTGGCATATTTTGAACAGAAAAGTACCGTAGATTATATCGGAGCAGTACAGGGAATCCCTGTCTGCTTCGATGCAAAAGAATGCTGTGTAAAAACTTTTCCCCTTGCGAACATTCATCCTCATCAGGTAGCATTTATGGATGAGTTTGAAAAGCAGAAGGGGATTGCTTTTTTTCTGATCTATTTCAGCGCAGATAATGTTTTTTATTATCTTACCCTTCGTAAGCTGAAGGAATTCTGGAAAAGGATGGAAGACGGCGGACGAAAAAGTTTTCGTCGGGAAGAGCTGGACGAGGAATTTTATCTTTCCGGAAAAAATGGATTTCTGGTTCCTTATCTGGAAGGGATCCAGAAAGATCTGCAATTACGGGATTGACTTTTGGAAAGGTTTCCTATATAATCAAATTTAAGTTTTTCTGTGGTAGCATGGTAGCGAATTAAAGTGAAACACAGGAAATCTCAAAACGTGTTACGGAGGAAATGAACATGCAGCGTATTTTTCATACACCTGAAGGTGTGCGGGACATTTATGGAGAGGAATGCAGCCGCAAAAAACGGCTCCAGAGGGAGCTCCACCAGGTGTTTTCAAGATATGGATATGAAGATATAGAAACACCGGGATTTGAGTATTTTGAAGTGTTCAGCAATGAAGTAGGAACGATCCCATCCAAGGATTTATATAAATTTTTTGACAGAGAGGGAAACACACTTGTCCTCAGACCTGACTTTACACCGTCTGTTTCCAGAGCATGTGCAACTTATTTTGATCCGGAAAAAGGACCTGTAAGACTTTGTTATACCGGAAATACATTTATCAACAATTCCAGTTACAGAGGTCAGATGAAGGAAAATACTCAGATGGGTGTTGAGCATATGGGAGATGATTCTGCAGCAGCAGATGCTGAGATCCTTGCTATGACCGTGGAGTGTCTGAAGGCAGCAGGACTTACCGAATTCCAGGTTAGCGTAGGCCAGGTAGATTATTATAAATCCCTGCTTGCAGAGGCAGATCTGGAGCCGGAGATAGAAGAGCATCTTCGTGAGCTGATCTCTCAGAAGAATTATTTTGGTGTGGAAGAGCTTCTTAAGGGACAGAATTTAGGCGATAACCTTTCCAAGGCTTTTGCTGAACTGCCTCAGATGTTCGGTTCAGCAGAAGTGCTGGAAAAAGCAAAAAAGCTCACCTCCAATCCGGAAGCACTTTCTGCAGTAAAACGACTGGAAGAAATTTATGAGATCCTGAAAGTATACGGCTGTGAGAAATACATTGCTTTTGATTTTGGAATGCTCAGTAAGTTCCGTTATTATACAGGGATCATTTTCCAGGCCTATACATATGGAACCGGTGAACCCCTGATCAAGGGCGGACGCTACAACGAATTGATGAAGCATTTCGGAAAACCGGCTTCTTCCATTGGATTTGCCATTGTGGTCGATAACCTGATGCTCGCGCTTTCCAGACAGAAGCTGACCGTTCCGGCTGGCGATAAAACCATTGTGATCACTTATGATCCGGGAAATCTGAAAAAAGCGATCCAGGAAGCAATGGCGCTTCGAAATAAAGGTAAAAAAGTGGCATTGTGCCCGGCAAAGGAGGAGCAGGACTGATGAGATATCTTACATTTGCCCTCACAAAAGGGCGTCTGGCCAGCAAAACACTGGATATGTTTGAGAAGATCGGTATTACATGTGAGGAGATGCGTGACAAAGATTCCCGAAAGCTGATCTTTACCAATGAGGAACTGAAGCTGAAGTTTTTCCTTGCAAAAGGTCCGGATGTGCCGACTTATGTAGAGTATGGTGCAGCAGATATCGGTATCGTAGGTAAGGATACCATTCTGGAAGAAGGAAGAAAGCTATATGAGGTTATGGATCTTGGATTTGGAGCATGCCGCATGTGCGTATGCGGCCCTGAAAGCGCCAGAGAAGTCCTGAATAACAATCAGCTGATCCGTGTAGCTACAAAATATCCAAATATTGCAAAGGATTACTTCTATAACAAAAAGCATCAGACTGTGGAGATCATTAAGCTGAACGGTTCCATCGAGCTTGCACCGATCGTAGGACTTTCCGAGGTTATCGTGGATATCGTGGAAACCGGAAGCACCCTTCGCGAGAATGGCCTGAAGGTGCTGGAAGAAGTCTGCCCGCTGTCTGCACGTATGGTAGTCAATCAGGTCAGCATGAAAATGGAAGATGAACGGATCCGCAAACTGATCACGGAACTTCGAGGTGTGATCAAATAAACTGAATAACAGATGAACCTCCAAAATACAGAAAGAAGGCAGAATTTATTATGCGTAAGGTAAAACTCACCAAAGAATCTACAAAAGATATTCTGGAAACTCTCTTAAAAAGAAGCCCTAATAATTATGGAAAATACGAGGATGCAGTAGCAAATATCCTTGCCAAAGTAAAAGCAGAGGGAGATACCGCGTTATTTGCATTTACCAGAGAATTTGATAAAGTCGAAGTGACAAAGGATACGATCCGTGTAACCCCTGAGGAGATCGAGGAAGCATACAAGCTGGTAGATCCTTCCCTGATCGATGTGATCAAAAAAGCATTGGTGAATATCCGCAGCTATCACGAAAAGCAGCTTCAGAACAGCTGGTTCACAAGCACAACAGACGGAACCTTGCTTGGTCAGAAGGTAACCGCTCTGAACTGTGTAGGTGTTTACGTTCCCGGTGGAAAGGCTGTATATCCGTCTTCCGTGCTGATGAATATCGTTCCTGCAAAAGTTGCCGGTGTTGACCGTATTGTAATGACAACACCTCCTGGAAAAGACGGAAAAGTAAATCCAAGCACACTTGTTGCTGCTAACGAAGCCGGAGCAGATGAAATCTATAAAGTGGGTGGTGCACAGGCCATCGGAGCACTTGCATATGGAACCGAGAGTATTCCAAAGGTTGACAAGATCGTAGGACCCGGAAATATTTTTGTTGCGCTTGCAAAAAAGGCAGTTTATGGATACGTAAGCATTGATTCTATTGCCGGCCCAAGCGAGATCCTCGTTCTTGCAGATGAGACTGCAAATCCTCGTTATATTGCAGCAGATCTTCTTTCTCAGGCAGAACATGATGAGATGGCATCTGCGATCCTGATCACAACAAATGAGAAATTTGCAGATCAGGTAGATGAAGAAGTCAGAGGTTTTGTTGAGGTACTTTCCAGAAAAGCCATTATTGAGAAATCCCTGGAGAACTTTGGTTATATCCTGATCGCAGAAGATATGGACGAGGCCATTGAGGCTGCCAATGAAATTGCTTCTGAACATATGGAGATCGTCACAAAGAATCCTTTTGAAGATATGATGAAGGTACGAAATGCAGGTGCGATCTTTATCGGAGAGCACAGCTCTGAACCCCTTGGAGATTATTTCGCAGGACCAAACCATGTGCTTCCTACCAATGGAACTGCCAAATTTTTCTCCGCACTTTCTGTAGATGATTTTATCAAAAAATCCAGTATTGTATATTATTCCAGGGAAGCACTCCGAAAGATCCACAAGGACATTATCCAGTTTGCCACATCGGAACAGCTGACTGCACACGCAAATTCCATTGCAGTCCGTTTTGAGGAAGAGGACAAGGAGAACGAATAATGGCAAGAGAAGCACTGATCGAAAGAAACACAAAAGAAACGCAGATACGTCTGCAGCTGAATATTGATGGAACAGGAAGTTCCGATATTGATACAGGCATTGGCTTTTTTGACCATATGCTGGACGGTTTTACGCGCCATGGACTGTATGATCTTACGCTGAGAGTCCACGGTGATCTGAATGTAGATGATCATCACACCATTGAAGATACAGGGATCGTCCTTGGAAACGCTATCCGTGAGGCAGTTGGCGACAAAAAAGGGATCAAACGTTACGGCAGCTGTATCCTTCCTATGGATGAAGTGCTTGTGCTCTGCGCAGTAGATCTTTCCGGAAGACCTTATCTTGGATGGGATGCAGAGTTTTCTACGGAAAAAATAGGAGATATGGCTACAGAGATGGTAAAGGAATTCTTTTATGCAGTATCCTATTCCGCAGCAATGAATCTTCACATCAAGGTTCTTTCCGGAGGAAACAGCCATCATGTGGCAGAGGCCATGTTTAAAAGCTTTGCGAAAGCCCTTGATGCAGCAACACAGTACGATTCCCGGATCACAGACGTGCTTTCTACCAAGGGAAGCCTCTGATACATAAAGGAGACCACTTATGAACAAACAGTTGATCCCATGCCTTTATCTTCATTCAGAAAAGGCGGTAACAGGATTTGGACAGAGAAATCTTTTCGGAGACGGAAATGTAGAAACACTTGCAAAATTTTACGGTGACAATGGGGCAGATGAGCTTCTGGTATTTGACTTTTCTTCCGCAGATGCAGAGCATGACCGTGCGATCGGAAAAATCCGTGATATCTGTCAGGTATCTGAGATCCCGGTGATCGCAGCGGGAAATATCAAACGTATGGAAGATGTAAAAAAGCTGATCTATGCGGGATGTGCCAAAGTTGTACTGAATTTTTCGAAAGAGAATAATATCAAGCTTCTGGAAGAAGTATCCCGGCGCTTTGGAAAAGAGCGTATGATGATCAGCATCTCTGATCTGAGAGAATTCACAGAAAATCAGGATCTGATCGAAACATATGCAGACACTGTTCTGGCTTTGGACACTGTCGAAAATGAAATTGCAGAGATTTCTCAGATTTCCATTGTTCTTCATACCGATGAAAACAGATCTGAGAACGTTTTGGAGCTTTTAGGAGAACCAGCTGTGTCCGGACTTTGCGGTGCTTATGTAAGCAGTCTTGAAAATGATCTGCATACATTTAAGGAAACCTGCGAAGAAGCCGGAATTCCGGTAAACACATATAAAAGTAATATTGCATGGTCGGACTTTAAATTAAACAGTGACGGAATGGTTCCGGTTATTGTCCAGGATTACCGGACGGATGAAGTACTGATGCTGGCCTATATGAATGAGCTTGCTTTTAACACAACATTGAAGCTTGGAAAAATGACATACTGGAGCCGCAGCCGGAATGAGCTCTGGACCAAAGGTCTGACATCCGGACACGTACAGTATGTAAAGTCTCTTACTATTGACTGTGATAATGATACGATCCTTGCCAAAGTGGAGCAGGTGGGCGCAGCCTGCCATACAGGAAACCGTACCTGTTTCTTCAAACCGCTGATGAAAAAGGAGTACGATGATACCAATCCTCTTCACGTGTTCCAGAATGTGTATGATGTGATCACTGACCGAAAAGAACATCCAAAGGAAGGTTCCTATACCAATTATCTTTTTGATAAAGGAATCGACAAGATTTTGAAAAAAGTCGGTGAAGAATGCACAGAGATCGTCATTGCAGCCAAAAATCCGGATAAAGAAGAGATTAAATACGAAATTTCAGATTTTCTTTATCATATGATGGTACTCATGGTGGAAAAAGGAGTCAGCTGGGAAGAAATCACCAAAGAATTGGTAAAAAGATAAATTATATATCATTCAGGAAAAAAGCTTTTGTACGTCGGATCAGAATGAACGGTTACGAAAGCTTTTTTCTGTTTTCCCGGAATCTTAAAAGAATATGTACAATTTCGGTTAGGCATGATATACTTATCGTCAAAAGTGCGGAAATATAAAAAAGGAAAAGGGAAACAACCAATGATCAAAATTGATGACTGGGTGATTGAAAAAGGAGAGAAAGCACAGGGGAAAATTAAGATCACAGGATACGGCATAGCAATGCCGGCAACTGTGATATGCGGAGTGAAAGACGGACCGACGATACTGATCACAGCAGGAATACACAGTGCGGAGTATGTGGGGATCCAGGCGGCAATGGAACTTGCAAAAGAATTTCAACCGGAAGAACTGAAGGGAAATGTGATCATCGTTCCACTGGTCAATGTCAGTGGCTTTGAGCATCGCACCATGAGTCTGGTCTATGAGGATGGCAAGAACCTGAACCGCGTTTTCCCCGGAGATCCTGAGGGAACAGCTGCAGATCGTATTGCCTATGCTATAGTGACAAAGCTTTTTTCCATAGCAGATTATTATATCGACCTGCATAGCGGAGATGGGTTCGAACAGCTTCATCCCTATGTTTATTATGTAGGGGTTGTAGATGAAAAGACAGCAGAGAAATCATTACATATGGCACGGCATATCGGCGTAAAATATGTGGTCCGTTCCACAACCGCCACAGGTGGCGCCTACAATTATGCTTCTTCTCTTGGAATTCCAAGTATTCTCATCGAAAGAGGCGGACACAGCTACTGGACCTGGGAGGAAGTAGAACAGGATAAAAGAGACGTCCGTCACCTTGTTTTTCATCTCCAGGGAAAGGCGTGTCATGGTCTGAAGCATTACCGTCAGATGCTTCTTGAAAATGTAGTCTATGAATATGCGCCGTATACAGGATGCTGGTATCCATCCAAGAAGCCTGGAGAGTACTTCTTTAAGGGAGAAGAATTAGGTGAACTGAGAGATTACTATGGGAATTTACTTTACACATCTATTGCAACTGAAAACGGAGTCGTACTTTATCAAACAGCCAGTCTGAACATTATTGAAGACGGACCAATGATCGCATATGCAGCGATCACGGAGACTCTGACCTGATAGTAAACAACCTTTTCAGAACGCTTCTGTCTGAAATCATATTGAAACAGTAAGAAAACCGGGTTTTACCATTTGCTATTCTATTTGTAAAAACAGCGAGGTAAAATCCGTGTTTTTTTAGCAGATCAGATAAATCCAATTGTCATATCCCCCATGGGGGATATATACAATTCAAGCATCTTTAACAAAATTTATGAGTTTTCTAAAAATATAACATTTTTCCATAGACATAAACTATAGTTTTATCATATAATGTTGCAGTAATTTAACAGCATTTGCTGATTTTCACATCAGCCGTTGTAAGTTCTGAGAGGATTAATAGGGAAACCGGTGTAAATCCGGTACGATCCCGTCACTGTAAGGGGGAATCCTCAGACAAAGTACCACTGGTCGAGTACGTGAGAAATAGACCGGGAAGGTGTCTGAGGGTAAGGATCCTAAGTCAGGAGACCTGCTTGCAATTGTTTTAAAATGATTCTTACGGAAGATAGGAAGCATATTTATTTTGTGTGCCCGTATTTCGTCACGGGCTTTTTTCGTGCAAATTTTCTAAAATTCCATGCATGTTCTGCATATTAAGAATCCAATAGTTTTTTTATCTAACTAAATTAAAACGGCAATGTTAAAATCGCATCAAATGAGGAAAGGAGTAAAACGTGACAAAGAAACAAGTAGGAAAAAGATTTCTCCAGATCATCATTGTATTATTTGGAATCAGCTTTTTCACATTTGGACTGACCTACCTGTCACCTGGTGATCCTGCGGAGATCATGCTGACAGAGTGTGGTAATCTTCCTACACCAGAGCTTCTGGAACAGACAAGACATGAGCTTGGCCTTGATCAGCCCTTTCTCGTGCAGTATGGTTCCTGGCTGAAGGGTGTTGTTACAGGAGATATGGGACAGTCCTATTCTTTCAAAATGCCGGTAACAGATAAACTGGTATCCTGTTTCTGGCCGACGCTGAGGATGTCGTTGCTGGCACTTCTGATGATGGTCATTATTTCCATACCGCTTGGAATCCTGGCCGCTGTATATCAGAACAAATTCCCGGATTATTTTGTGAGAGGAATTACCTTTGTGGGAGTATCTGTTCCAAGCTTCTGGCTGGGCCTGATTCTTCTCAGCATCTTTGGTGTTCAGCTTCGCTGGATCAATGTTGCAGGAGGCAGTACGGATTTTAAATCCATGATCCTCCCGGCGCTGACTCTTGCACTTGCCATGTCTGCAAAATATACCAGACAGGTAAGAAGTGCAGTACTGGAGGAACTTCACCAGGATTATGTCACAGGTGCAAGAATGCGTGGAATCAAGGAAAGCGTTATTCTCTGGAAACACGTCCTTCCTAACGTAATGCTTCCTCTGGTAACATTGCTGGGACTTTCCCTTGGAAGTCTTCTGGGAGGTACTGCAGTTGTAGAGATCATTTACAACTGGCCTGGAATGGGAAATATGGCAGTAAAAGCAATTTCCTGTCGTGACTATCCTCTTGTACAGGGCTATGTACTCTGGATCGCGATCCTGTACATGTGCATCAACCTGCTTGTGGATCTGTCCTATACTTATCTCGATCCAAGACTTAAGGAGGATAGATAATTGAAAAAGGTATTACGAACATTCAAAGAAAATAAACAGTTCACTCTTTTCTTCATTCTGGGTCTCGTGGTGATCGGAATTGCGATCTTTGCGCCACAGCTCTCACCATATGATCCACTGAATGCAGTTATGACCGAATCACTGCAGGAGCCAAGCTCCGCTCATCTATTCGGAACGGATAAGCTTGGACGAGATCTTCTTTCCCGTGTTATCTTCGGAACAAGAACCTCTCTGATCATGACCTTATGTCTGGTTGCGGTGATCTTTGTCATCGGTACATTTTTAGGAGTTATTGCCGGATATTTCGGCGGCGTTGTGGATGCAGTGATCATGCGTATCGCAGATATGATGATCTCCTTCCCTGGGCTTGTACTGGCCATTGCCATTGCCGGCATGCTTGGACCAAACCTGGTCAATGCCGTTATCTCCATTGCGGCTGTAAGCTGGACAAAATATGCCCGTCTTGCACGAAGTATGGTCTTGAAAGTCAAGAAGAGTCTTTACATAGAGGCAGCTATAGTAAACGGAACAAAGACCTGGAAAATTCTTCTTGTACACATTCTTCCCAACATGGTAACCCAGATGGTGGTAACTGCGGCAGCAGATATCGGAACTATGATGCTGGAGCTGGCTTCCCTTTCATTCCTGGGATTTGGTGCAACTGCGCCGACACCGGAGTGGGGACTGATGCTGAATGAAGGAAGAACCTACATGGCAAAGGCGCCATGGCTTATGATCTACCCTGGTATCGCTATCGTAATCTGTGTTGTTGTTTTCAACATGCTTGGAGACAGCATCCGTGATGTACTGGATCCGCGCCAGGATCAATAAAACAACTCTGTAACAAACCAACACCATATGATCAGTATATTATCTTTAGGAGGATGAAATGAGAAATAATGTAGTTAAAAAAGTGCTGGCTGCTACACTTGCATGTATGATGACCCTTTCAATGGCAACAGTGGCTCAGGCAAAAGGTGACAAAAAAAGTGATAAGGAGATCACCATCGGAGTAACAAGCTTTGCAGATACACTGGAGCCGACAGAGCAGTATTTCAGCTGGGTTGTATCCCGTTATGCGATCGGCGAGTGCCTTACAAAATTCGATGAGAACGGTGAGATCGTTCCATGTCTTGCGGAAGAGTGGGAAAACAGTGACGATGGAAAAACATGGACCTTCAAGATCCGTGAGGGCGTAAAATTCTCCAACGGTGACGATATGACACCGGAAATGGTAAAAGCCTCCATCGAACGTACCGCTGAAAAGAGTGACCGTGTTCCGGAATTCTTTGATCTCGACAGCCTCGAAGTTGACGGACAGAACCTGATCTTCCATCTGAACAGAGCAAATGCAAACATGGCCGGATGCCTTGCAGACCCGCTGTTTCTGATCGTAGATACAAATGTAGATGATTCTACATTTGCCATGGAAGGACCGATCTGTACAGGACCTTACGCAGTAGAGTCCTTCAGCCCGACGGATTCCTGTATCGTAGTAAAAAATGAGAACTACTGGGATGGAGAAGTTCCCCTTGATAAAGTTACACTGAAATGTGTGGATGACCAGACAACACGTTCCATGGCTCTTCAGACAGGTGAGATCGATATCGCTTACAACCTGAAAACAGAGAACCTGGTTGAGTTTGAGGGAAATGACAATTACGACATCCAGGAGCTTCAGTCTCTTCGTTCCACCTATGCATTCATGAACCAGAATGAGGATCATGCACTCAGCGATAAGGCTCTTCGCCAGGCACTTCTTCGTGGCCTTGACAAGGAAACATACTGCAACACTCTTCTTGAGGGTGGCGCAACAGCTGGTAAAGCACCGGTTCCTCCAACACTTGACTTTGGATTCGATGATCTGAAGGATGAGAATTCCTATGATCCGGACAGCGCAAAGAAGATCCTTGATGAGGCCGGATACAAAGATGTTGACGGTGACGGATTTGTAGAAACTCCTGACGGAGATCCTCTTGTTCTTGATTTTGTTATCTACACAAGCCGTGCCGAGCTTGGTGTATACGCACAGGCAGCACAGGCCAGTCTGAAGGAGATCGGTATCAACGTAAACCTGAACACAGTAAGTTATGAGACACTTCTTGACATGAGAGATTCCGGTCAGTATGACCTTCTGATCTGGAACGTGCTGGTAGCAAACACTGGAGACCCTGAGAACTACTTAAGAGAGAACTGGTACAGCTCCTCTGCAAACAATACTGCAGGATACAATAACCCGGAGGTTGACAAGCTTCTTGACGAGCTTGCGCAGACATTTGATGAGGACAAGAGAAAAGATCTCATCATCGATATTCAGCAGGATATCATGGATGATGCTGCAACTGTATTCTTTGGTTATGAGACAACCTACCTCTTCTCCAACAAAAAGGTAACAGGTGTTAAGATGTATCCAATGGATTATTACTGGCTGACAAAGGATATCACTCTTGCCGAGTAAAGGAGCGCTTATTTATGCTTGAGATCAAGGATCTTTCCGTTCAGTACGGAAAACAGGCACCTACCATTGAACATTTCAACCTTTCCATGAAGAAGGGGGAGATCATCAGTGTGGTAGGCGAGAGTGGAAGTGGAAAAACAACCGTGATTCGTGCTGTCCTCGGCGCACTTGGCGGAGGTGGCCGGGTCAGCACCGGAGATATTCAGTTTCACGGACATTCTCTGCTTTCCAATACAAAGAATGAATGGAGAAATTTAAGGGGTACCCGCATTTCCATGATCTTCCAGGACTGCGGCGGAACCCTGAACCCTATCCGTAAGATCGGAAGTCAGTATGTGGAATATATCTGTACACATACAGATGTATCCAAAGCAGAAGCATGGAAGAAAGGCTGTTCCATGCTTCAGAAAATGCGTCTTCCGGACGCAGAAAATATCATGAAAAGTTATCCACACCAGCTTTCCGGTGGTATGCGCCAGCGAGTTGGTATTGCCATGGCCATGACTTTTAACCCGGAGCTGCTTCTTGCAGATGAGCCGACTAGTGCGCTGGACGTTACTACACAGGCACAGATCGTACGCCAGATGATGGAGCTCCGTGATGATTTCGGAACCGGTATCATCATTGTTACTCATAACATTGGCGTAGCAGCCTATATGGCAGATCAGCTTGTTGTTATGCAGAACGGAAAAGTTGTGGATCAGGGAACACGAGATGAAGTCATGGAGCATCCGACCAGTGACTATACAAAGAAACTGCTGGCTGCAGTGCCGGAAATGGAGGGACAGCGTTATGTTTAAGGAATCCGATATCGTACTCAGTGCAAAACATATCGTAAAACAGTTCCCGGCTTCCGGCGGCAGAACTTTAACAGCCTGCAACGATGTGAACCTGAACGTTTATAAAGGAAAAACTCTGGGAATCGTAGGAGAGAGTGGCTGCGGTAAATCAACCTTTGTCCGCATGGTCATTTCTCTTGACAAACCGACCAGCGGAGAGATCCTTTACCATGGAAAAAACCTCTCTGATCTTTCCAAAAAAGAAACCTGGCTGAACCGTCAGAACATGCAGATGGTCTTCCAGGATCCGTTGGCGTCCTTTGACCCGAAAATGAAGATCGTGGATATTCTCACAGAACCCCTGATCAATTACGGAAAGCTGAAAAGAAGCGAAAAGGAATCCAAGGCCAGAGAACTCCTGAAAATGGTAGAGCTTCCTGAAGATTTTACAGACCGCTATCCCCATAATATGAGTGGTGGTCAGCGTCAGCGTATCAGTATTGCCCGGGCACTTTCCCTGGAGCCGGAGATCCTGGTATGTGACGAGGCTACCTCTGCACTCGATGTTTCCGTACAGGAATCCGTGATCCGTCTTCTGGTGCGTCTCCAGAAGGAGAAAAACATCAGCATGCTTTTTATCTGCCATGACCTGGCTCTGATCCGTTCCTTTGCTCATCAGATTGCTGTCATGTACCTCGGGAATATCGTGGAGGTAATTCCGGGAGAGGATGTTACGGAAAAGTCTCTTCATCCATATACACAGGCTCTTCTGGGGGCACAGTTTTCCATTCATATGGATCAGAACAAAAAGATCGAGAGCATCGAAAGTGAGGCCCCCAGCCCTCTGGATGTTCCTCATGGCTGTCCATTCCAGAATCGTTGCGAACACTGCATGGAGAAATGCAGGACGATCCGTCCTGTGCTCACAGAAGTAGAGTCCGGACATGAAGTAGCCTGCCATTATGTAACGGAAAAATAAGGAAATGCACAAAACAGTATGATTTTTAAAAACTTTAAAGTACTGGGCATTCTGCTGTTGTCGAAGACGGAGATATCCAATATACAATAGGTGTTGTAGTATATAATCAGGACAGCCCGGAAATGAACATGTTCATGAACTATTACAGAGAATAATCGCGCTGACAGGTGGTTCCTCCGCAGGAAACTACATGCATCTTCAGAAAACGATCGGTGTTCTGAAAGCTCTGGCTGAGAAGGAGGGGCTGACTTATTCCGAGGATGTTGAGAAGCTTGCATATACAGTGGAAGATGTGCAGAAGCGTATGGAAGAAAAATAAACAGAGATTTTGAAAAAGAGCTGGGCCGCCTTATATGGTTCAGCCCTTTTTCATCATATAAAATACTTTTTTATGTAAAAAAACGAAAAATCCTCTTTACTTTCTAAAGTTAATATAATAAAATTTATAAATATGTGTAAAACTGGTTTAAAAGCAGAAAGCATGGGGATGCATAAGCAAAATCCCTCATGTTTTGTGATTTTAAAGCAGAAACATGGAAGGGAGAGAAACAATGACAACAGCACATATTTGTATAATGGCAGCCATTATCGTCTATCTGGGTGCAATGATCTTTGTAGGTTATCTTTGCTCCAAGAACAATAATGACAGTTCTGATTTCTATCTTGGAGGACGAAAGCTTGGCCCACTTGTCACAGCTATGAGTGCAGAGGCTTCTGACATGAGCAGCTGGCTTCTGATGGGCCTGCCGGGACTTGCTTATCTTACCGGTATTGCAGATGCAGGCTGGACAGCCATTGGCCTTGCGATCGGAACTTACGTAAACTGGAGGATCGTGGCAAAAAGAATCCGCCGCTACACACATGTGGCAGGAAATTCTATTACATTGCCATCCTTTTTCAGTAATCGTTACAGAGATGAAAAAAAGATCCTGCAGTCTATCGGAGCGATTTTTATCGTGATCTTTTTTATTCCGTATACAGCTTCCGGATTTGCAGCCTGTGGTAAACTTTTTGCAAGTCTCTTCGGTGTAAAATATCTGCCAGCTATGATCATCAGTGCACTGGTCATCGTTGGATACACCACACTGGGAGGATTCCTGGCAGCATCTACTACGGACTTTATCCAGAGTATCATCATGTCCATCGCTCTTGTGATCGTATTTGTATTCGGGATCAGCACAGCAGGTGGTATTGAAGCAGTTGCAGACCATGCAAGATCACTGCCCGGATATCTGACTATGTTTACTACATATGATCCAACAACCGGAACAGAACAGGCATATCCACTGCTTAATATCATTTCCATGCTTGCATGGGGACTTGGATATTTCGGAATGCCGCATATTCTTCTTCGTTTCATGGCGATCGAAGACGAAGAGAAGCTTACACTTTCCAGAAGAGTAGCAACTACATGGGTAGTGATCTCACTGGCAGTAGCAGTACTGATCGGTGTGGTAGGACTTGGAATGACAGCAGCAGGAGAGTTTGACCTTCTGGAAGGCTCCGCATCTGAGACAATTATCGTTCAGATCGCAGATCTTCTCAGTAAACATGGTGTAATTGCAGCAATCCTTGCAGGACTCATCCTTGCAGGAATCCTGGCATCCACCATGTCAACTGCAGATTCTCAGCTCCTGGCAGCATCCTCAGCAGTTTCTTCCGACCTTCTCGGAAGTATCCTGAAGGATAAAGAAACAAAAAAAGAAAGCATGGTAGCCGATAAGATCACGCTTCTTCTCATCGCAGTAGTAGCCATGTTTATTGCCCGCGACCCGAACAGCTCTGTGTTTACTATCGTATCCTTTGCCTGGGCAGGCTTCGGAGCCGTATTCGGCCCGGTGGTACTTCTGGCATTATTCTGGAGACGTTCCAACTGGCAGGGAGCCCTGGCAGGAATGATCTGCGGCGGTTCCATGGTATTTATCTGGAAATACGGAATCAGCACGCTCGGCGGCGCCTGGGGAATCTATGAACTTCTTCCCGCATTCCTGGTGGCTATTGCAGCAAACATCATCGTCAGCCTCATTACCAAGGCACCATCCAAAGAGATCACCGACGAATTCGACCTGGTAAACCAGAAATAAAATATTTTTCGATAATAGTCAATAATTCACACTGATACAAAACAAGCCCGATACAGATTGTAGTAAAGATATCTGTATCGGGCTTGTTATCTTTTTATTATTTAATAAATAAAGTCACACCGCCAAAGTTTTTCCCTCAAGCTTTTTTAACAACTGCTCCATTGTTAAATTCAACACCGGATGCCGAAGATACGGTGCAATCTCCACCATAGGCTTCAAAACAAAATCCCTGTTTTCCATATCAATATGAGGCACATGTAGTTCCACTGTATCAATGATCTCATTATCGTAAAACAGAATATCCAGATCCAGTGTCCTTGGTCCCCAGTGAATGATCCTTTTCCGGTCCGCAGCCTGTTCCAGCACATGCAGCCTGTCAAGAAGCTCCTCCGGAGAAAGCAGCGTCCGGACTCTTAAGGCTCCGTTGAGAAACTCATCCTGCTCCACATCCCCGTAAGGCTCCGTTACAAGATACTCGGAAACCTTTTCAACAACAATCTCTTTCATATCCCGAAGACCCTGGATCGCATTGTCCAGGTATTTCTTCTTATCCCCCATATTGGAACCAAAAGCAATATAAGCCGTATGCCAGCCTCGGGTAATTTCCACAGCAACGGTTTTCAGCGGAAGGCCTACCGGAGCCCAGGGCTTTTCAATACGGAGGGTGATCTTTTTAAGAAGAGGGAGTGAAAGCAGCAGCGTCTCTGCCAGATTCTCCACAGCAGCCTCCAGAAGTTTATAAGTATTTTTCTGAAGAAAATCGGTGATCATATGACTGACTTCTCCATAATTGATGGAAGCAGAAAGATCATCTGTCAGCCCTGCCGGACGTGTTTCTGTATACATAACAGCAGAAACAACAAATTTCTGTCCGAGAGCTGTTTCTTCCGGAAACACGCCATGGTTTGCAAAAATCTCAAGATCTCTGATTTCGATTTTATCCATCAGTTCCTCCTAACGTCCCAGAATAGCTTCTGTCATCTGGATGACGCGTTTATTTTCTTTGATGTCATGAACACGGACAAATGCACAACCCTTCATAACACCGATCACCGATGTGGCAAGAGTTCCCTCTACACGCTGATCTACAGGAAGATCAAGGGCAAGTCCGATCATGGATTTTCTGGAGGTACCAAGAAGCACCGGATATCCCAGCTTCCGGAAAAGCTCCAGATTATCCATGGTCATCAGGTTCATCTCATATGTTTTACCAAATCCGACACCAGGATCAAGGATGATCTTATCATCGGCAATACCGGCACGTTTGGCAATATTGACACATTCCTGGGTTTCTGCCAGCATATCCACAATAAAATTATTGTATTCAGTATTATCTTTGTTATGCATCAAACAGCAGGGAGCTTGATATCTGGCAATGACAGGAGCCATTTCAGGATCATATTTCAGTCCCCAGATGTCATTGATAAGATCTGCTCCGTGTTTCAGGGCTTCTTCCGCAACACATCCCTTATAGGTATCTACAGAGATGGGGATATCAAAACGCCCTTTTACTGCTTCGATAACAGGAAGAATACGCTCGATCTCCTCCTGTGCATCAACCGGTGTATGTCCCGGACGTGTGGATTCCCCACCGATATCAAGAATATCAGCACCTTCGGCGATCATAGCTTCTGTATGTTTCAGGGCATGATCCATATCGTTCCATTTTCCGCCATCTGAGAAAGAATCCGGTGTGACATTTAGGATACCCATAATATATGTTTTGTTTTTTACATCAAACTCACGATTTCCGATTTTCATGGAAAAACCTCCTAATATTGGATCGTCATATTTTTTTTAGCAGGAGACCAGTAACATTCCGGCTCTGCTTTACAGGAAAAACAGTTTCTGGAGCTTTTGTCCGCAGTATAGAGCAGTTTTCCAAGAACTGTCGGATCCGTCTGAGCTCTGTGACCACGTATTGCCGCAATGATTGCTTCCATTTCTTCCATAGAAAATCCAAGCTCGTTTAAGATCTGTCCTGCGATAGCAGCACCGGCCTCATCATGAGGAGTGCCATCTTCATACTGTCTGGCCCGTCCGATATCGTGAAGAAGGGCAGTACAGTAGATCAGTTCCTTTGAAACAGGAGCATTTTCCTCAAGTGCCCGGATATAGGCAAGGCGTGCCACATCCAAAAAATGCTCCGGTGTATGTCTGCAGAATTCACGGTCAGTCTCCAGAAGCTGAAGCTTATTAAGCTCATTCTGATAGAGCGGATGATTCCAGATCTGATTCACTCTGTCCATCAGTCCTTGACCATAGCAAGGAACTGTTTCTGAAGCTCCATATTTTCTTTAAATTCACCTCTGGTAACAGTCGTAACCGTTTTGCTTCCCGGCTTTTTGATCCCACGCATGGTCATGCAGGTATGCTCCGCTTCCAGCATAACCATGATTCCCTTAGGAGCGAGAACACGTTCCAGCGCATCTGCGATCTGCACAGTCAGACGTTCCTGGATTTGCGGTCTTCTTGCATACACATCAACGGTACGGGCCAGCTTGCTTAAGCCGGTAACCTTGCCATTTGGGATATATGCGATATGAGCTTTTCCGTAAAAGGGCATAAGATGATGTTCACACATGGAATAAAAGGTAATATCCTTTTCCAGAACCATTTCATTGTTCTCTACATGAAACTGTTTCTGAAGATGTTCATCCGCTTCATTATCAAGTCCGCCATAAATTTCCTCGCACATGCGGGCGATACGTTCCGGAGTTCCCTGCAGTCCCTCTCTGTTTACATCCTCGCCGATTCCCTCGAGAAGAAGCTTGATCGCCTCTTCAACTTTTGCTTTGTCTACCATAAATAACAACCTCCATTTGTTAAAAAAATCACGTTTTTCGGAGACTGTCTCTTTTATTTTTGCGCATAAAAAAAGATATCTCCAATTGTAATAGAACGTATGTCGAAAAAGCCCTACACAATATGAGATATTCTCTTATATTGCTGCAACGGGTGCGGATTTCATACCGTAAGACGTACTTTTCGTTCTGGCGACAACTCCCCATTCGCCAAACACTTGACGCATAAAATCCTATTTTGCATATCATTCATTTCACGGACAAGTATACCATATACTGATATAAGAAGAAAGGGAAAATGATAAAAAAATATCACAAAAATAGGGAATATGTTCTATGAATTATGCGATAGAATCTATGGATATGTCAGATTTTTGCAGATTATATTCCGACAAATATAAAAAGAATTACAAAGTAGAAAATCCCGGAACAGAAAACCGCTGTTCCGGGATCACAGAGCTGTTAATGACGTATCATTTTCATCAGATTCACAATTCTGTCAAGCTTAGCTGCCTCTGCCGGACTTTTCCCCATTTTCAGAACTTCTATGATAGTGGAGATCTCATCAGAGCTGAAATTTAAGCCCGCATTTTTTCCTTTAGAAGCTGCGCCCATGATAAAAGGCAGAAGTTCGGACGGATTTTTCCCCAATCCCTGATCTGCCAGACCCTGAAGCATGGAAAGCTTCTGAGGGTCCATTCCGGAAAGCCGGGGATTATTTTTCCAGTCATCACTCATGGATTCTCACCTCCTGACGAATCTTCATTCATGATCTGAAGCATCTGAATCGTAGCCATAAGACTGGTGATATGATCGATCTGACGGCGATTTTCTCCGCCACAGCACTTACGGATATCCTGCAGCATTTCCAGAGGATCGGTGCTGGAAAAACCGGTAGCCTGCAGATCGGCTGTTCTACGGCTGCTTTGAAAAAGCGACATGGTATTCCGAAGTTCCCGGACTTTCGTATACACAGATAAAAACCGCTGCCCGGAAGAAGGAAGGTACGGGATCATAGCCTTCAGCATCTGATCCTGGTCACTTTCCACCATTTCATCCAGAGCAGTACGTGCGATAGGCTCCTGTTCCATAAAAAAATCCTTTTTCCTGAAATCTATGAATTTGCAGAAAGAAATATGACAGAAATCTTCTCTGGTCATATTATATATAGAAGAAATTTTTCAAAGGAATGTGATTATGGAATCTGAAAAAAAACAGGAACTTGTCATTGATGGAAATTCTTTTTATGAGATAGATCTGAAATGTCTGGAAGAGAAAAAACAGAAACAGGAGGAAGCAGAAAAACGGCAGCAGAAAAGGCAGAGGAAATGACCTCTGCCTTTTCAAAAGATCAGCAGCAATTGTTGCAGCCGCATCCATTTCCGCACAAAAGCAGAAGAAGGATGATGATCCAACAGCTGTCGTTGCAGCCGTTGTTATTACAGCCACAGCCACTGTTGTTTCCACAGCAACACATCAGACAGATGATCCAAAGGATACAGGAGCAGCTGTTTCCACCGTTTCCAAACAAGGAAGTTCCGCAGCCATTATTACAGCCACAGTTATTGTTACATCCACATCCTGTGCTACATCCGGAATCACAACCACATCCGCAATCACATCCACAATTGGTAGCCGCTAAGTCACTCATCGATAAGTCCTCCAGCAAATTTTATTTACACTTCATCATATGGCAGGAGTCCGTCCACAGTTACAAAAAAGTTGACAGTGTTTATTCATTACGATATAATAAACGAAATGTAACATTTTTGTAATTTTTGAGACAAACTAGCTTTTATATCTAAAACAGGAAATGGGGAAAATTATGAAGAGTTTCAGAACAAAAAAATGGCTGAAGGGTCTGATGCTTGCCATGCTGCTGATCGTGGGAAGCACAGTCTTTTCTGCTTCTGCAAAAGAGGTACAGGCTGCCACTGCAGGCTTTAAAACTATCGATGGAAAAACATACTACATAAAAAGTGATGGGAGCAAGCAGAAAGGCTGGCTGACCCTGGGCGGATACAAGTACTACTTTAACACAAAGACCGGAGTACAGGTAAAGGGCTGGATGAAGGTCAATGGCAAATATACCTACTATTTTACAAAAGGCAAGGGTGTTATGGCAACCGGCTGGATGACAGATTCCAAAGGCCATAAGCGCTATTTCAATCCCAAAACAGGTAAGCTTACCACAGGCTGGGTAAACTGCAGCAAGGGAAGGAAACGTTATTTCACAAAAGGCGGAGGCATTATGGCAACCGGCTGGCTCACCAACAGCAAAGGGCAGAAACGTTATTTTTACAAAACTTCCGGTTATATGGCAACCAAATGGGTAAAAAACAAATCCAAAAATATCAGCTACTATTTTGCCACCAGTACCGGTTATATGTATACTGGTCTGAAGACGATCAATCAGAAGAACTATTATTTTAAATCCAACGGTGTCATGGCAGTAAGTACCTCCGTGACAGTGAATGGAATCACATACTCCATCGCAGCAGACGGAGTGGCCACTGCGAAGACTACCAAACCAAATCTAAATGTCAGCAATGGAGATGTCAAAGTTTACGATACCAAAAACAGCAGATATTACACTATGGTAAAAGAATATAAGAGCCATCCTGGAATAGCCAACGGCAAGACATCCGATGAAGCACTGCTGGCCGCACTTTGCGAATCGGAGGCAGGCGATCAGGGCAAGATCGGAATGGAAGCAGTAGCACTTTGTGTTCTGAATCGTACGATCAAATCAGACAAGGAATTTCCATCTACGATACGAGGTGTGATCTATGAGAATATCGGAAGCAGCACAACCCCACAGTATTCTGTAGTGCGGAACGGGGCCCTTCTCAAACGTCTCAATGGTCAGTTTGAAAATCGTACTCTTGCTTATCAGGCTGCAAGAGAAGCAATGACTATTTTCAATAAACATGTCACTTCCGGCAAAGCCAGAACACTCAGCGGATTTAAACAGAAAGATTTTAATTATATGTATTTCATGATGACCAGCTATTTCTGGAACCAGAATCTGAATTTCAGCAAAGTGAAATATGAAACTTATAAAGGCCATACATTTTTTGTAGACTGGGTATAAGCAACATAGTCTCCGGCAGTAAACTTTGAACAAACAGGCGTATGGACATAAAATTGAAAATTTAAGGAGAAGCAAATATGCAGGTAAAAATCTATACGGATGGTGCAGCCCGGGGAAATCCGGATGGACCGGGAGGCTACGGAGCAGTTCTTCAGTACATCGATACCAAAGGCCAGCTACATGAACGTGAACTGTCCAGAGGCTACAAAAAAACCACAAACAACCGGATGGAGCTGATGGCAGCTATCGTAGCACTGGAAGCACTGAATCGCCCCTGCCAGGTGGATCTGTATTCCGATTCCAAATATCTGATAGATGCTTTTAATCAGCACTGGATCGATGCCTGGCTGAAGAAAAACTGGAAACGTGGAAAAAACGAAGATGTGAAGAACGTAGATCTCTGGAAACGCCTTTTAAAGGCCAAGGAGCAGCATCAGGTAAGCTTCCACTGGGTTAAGGGACATGCAGATAATCCGTTAAATGAACGGTGTGATCAGCTTGCCACATCAGCGGCAGACAGCAATGACCTTTACGTAGATGAAGGAATAAATGGCTTACAGAAATAAAAGTTCCACTTATCACTCACAGAAAACCCGAAACATACCGCGCGAATTTATGCGATCAGCGTAAATTCTGTGCATCGCGAAGCGTGTTACTGAGAACAGAGTAAACAGTAACATTCTGCCACTTTAAGTTGTCAAAGCAATATTAAAATTTCTTGACAAACAAAAAAGCAGTTTGTATACTGCATATAGTATAGTAAAAGGCTTGGAAGGGAAAAAGTAGCTTGAGGAAAACCCCACAGAGAGTAGCCGGCAGGTGAGAGGCGCAGGGTAGAACTTTTGTGAATACATCCCGGAGCTGCGCACCGAATCGGGACTTGATACTGTAAATTATAAACTTTATAATAATAGCGTATTATAGATAGGCTGCGACGGAATGGCACCCGTTATTGTGCTGAAGTGGTTTTATATCTTGATATATATGGATATAACGGGATGTAGATTCACTTTATGAGGCAGGAAATGCGAGTTTTCTGTAAATTTAGGTGGTAACGCGGGACCCGGTTCTCGTCCTAAACGGACAGGAACCGGGCATTTTTTATATGACTATACAGGAGGAAAGAACAATGACAGTTTGGGAAGAACTGAAAGCACGTGGCCTGATCGCACAGGTTACAGACGAAGACGAGATCAAAGAGATGGTAAATAACGGGAAAGCCACATTCTATATTGGCTTTGACCCTACAGCAGACAGCCTTCATGTAGGTCACTTCATGGCTCTTTGCCTGATGAAGAGACTGCAGATGGCAGGAAACCGTCCGATTGCCCTTCTCGGCGGCGGAACAGGAATGATCGGTGACCCGTCCGGAAGGACCGATATGCGTCAGATGCTGACAAAAGAAACCATCCAGCACAATATTGACTGCTTCAAGCAGCAGATGAGCCGTTTCATCGATTTCTCTGATGGAAAAGCTCTTATGGTAAACAATGCTGACTGGCTTATGAACCTTAACTATGTAGAGCTTCTCCGTGAGGTAGGTGCTCACTTTTCCGTAAACCGTATGCTGACAGCAGAGTGCTACAAACAGCGTATGGAGCGAGGTTTAAGCTTCCTGGAATTTAACTACATGATCATGCAGAGCTACGACTTCTACATGCTGTACCAGAAATACGGCTGCAACATGCAGTTCGGTGGCGATGACCAGTGGAGCAACATGCTTGGCGGTACCGAGCTGATCCGCCGTAAGCTTGGCAAAGATGCCTATGCCATGACCATCACACTGCTTCTCAATTCTGAGGGCAAAAAGATGGGAAAAACACAGTCCGGAGCTGTATGGCTTGATCCGAATAAGACATCCCCGTTCGATTTCTACCAGTACTGGAGAAATGTAGACGATGCTGACGTTATCAAATGTATGCGTCTTCTTACTTTCCTTCCTCTTGAGGAGATCGACGAGATGGCCAAATGGGAAGGCAGCGAGCTGAACAAAGCCAAGGAGATCCTTGCATACCAGCTGACAGAGCTTGTACACGGTGAGGAGGAAGCCAAGAAAGCACAGGAGGGTGCCCGCGCACTGTTCTCAGGTGCAGATACTTCTCATATGCCTACAACAGAGCTTTCAGAGGAAGATTTTGACGAGGAAGGAAAAATCGACCTGATCACACTTCTTGTAAAAGCAGAGCTGGTACCAAGCCGTTCCGAGGGTCGCCGTGCGATCCAGCAGGGTGGTGTATCCATCGATGGTGAGAAGCTCACCGATATTTACCATACGGTTGAGAAGGATGCTTTTGCAGGGGACGGGATCGTTCTGAAACGAGGCAAGAAAAAATTCAAAAAGATCTGTGTAAAATAATTTCCCATATCTGTGATATTTCCGGGATAAAGCTACGGCATTCCGGAAATGCTGACAGGTAGGGTTGACACAAGGAGGATAACAACATGAAAAAGTACGGAGTGAACGAACTTCGTAAGATGTTCCTTGACTTTATGGAGAGCAAGGGCCATCTTGTAATGAAAAGCTTTTCCCTGGTTCCTCAGGGAGATAAGAGTCTTCTGCTGATCAATGCAGGTATGGCTCCGCTGAAACCATATTTTACAGGTGCTGAGAAGCCGCCAAGAACAAGAGTGACAACCTGCCAGAAATGTATCCGTACCGGAGATATCGAAAATGTAGGTAAAACCGCACGTCACGGTACTTTCTTTGAAATGCTTGGTAACTTCTCTTTTGGTGATTACTTCAAGAAAGAAGCCATCCACTGGTCTTGGGAGTTTCTTACTGAGGTTGTAGGGCTTGATGCAGACCGTCTCTACCCATCCATTTACCTGGATGATGATGAAGCCTTCAATATCTGGAACAAAGAAGTAGGGATTCCGTCTGAACGTATTTTCCGTTTCGGAAAAGAGGATAACTTCTGGGAGCATGGCGCAGGTCCATGCGGTCCATGCTCTGAGATCTACTATGACCGTGGCGAAAAATACGGCTGTGGCAAACCCGGATGTACGGTAGGCTGCGACTGCGACCGTTACATGGAAGTATGGAACAACGTTTTCACACAGTTCGAGAACGATGGAAACGGAAACTACACAACCCTGAAACAGAAAAACATCGATACCGGTATGGGACTTGAGCGTCTTGCTGTAGTTGTTCAGGATGTTGATTCTATTTTTGATGTAGATACAATTTGTGCACTTCGTAATCTTGTATGCGAGATCGCACATAAAGAATATGAGAAAAACTATGCAGATGACGTTTCCATCCGTCTGATCACGGACCATATCCGTTCCGCAACATTTATGATCTCCGATGGAATCATGCCAACCAATGAGGGACGTGGATATGTTCTCCGCCGTCTGATCCGCCGCGCAGCACGTCACGGACGTCTTCTTGGCATCGAGGGAACTTTCCTTGCAAAATTAAGTGCACAGGTGATCGAGAGCTCCAAAGCCGGATATCCGGAGCTTGAGGAGAAGAAAGAGTTCATCTTCCGTGTACTGACAAATGAGGAGAATCAGTTCAACAAAACTATCGATCAGGGACTTCGTATCCTTTCCGACATGGAAGAGGATATGAAAAAAGCAGGTGAAAAGACTCTTTCCGGTGACAACGCATTCAAGCTTTATGATACGTACGGATTCCCTCTTGACCTTACAAAAGAGATCCTTGAGGAAAAAGGCTACGGCATTGACGAGGAAGGCTTCCAGAAAGCAATGGAGGAACAGAGAGTCAAGGCACGTACTGCCCGTGAAGTAACCAACTATATGGGTGCAGACGCAACCGTATACGATGATATTGATGTAAACGTAACAACAGAATTCGTCGGCTACGACCATCTTACCTTTGATTCCAAGGTTACTGTCCTTACCACAGAAACAGAGATCGTAGATTCTCTCACAGAGGGACAGAAGGGTACCGTATTTGTAGAGCAGACTCCTTTCTATGCAACAATGGGTGGACAGGAAGGTGATACCGGTGTGATCGAGACTGCAAACGGTAAATTTGTTGTTGAGGACACCATCAAACTCCGCGGTGGCAAATTCGGTCACGTAGGACATATGGAATCCGGTATGATTTCCTCAGGTGAGACAGTATCCCTGAAGGTAAACGAAGAAGCAAGAAAAGATACCGAGAAAAACCACAGTGCAACACATCTTCTTCAGAAAGCACTGAAAACCGTTCTTGGTTCCCACGTAGAGCAGAAGGGTTCTCTGGTAACTCCGGACAGACTTCGTTTTGACTTTGCTCATTTTCAGGCTATGACAGCAGAAGAACTCCAGGCAACAGAAGAGCTTGTAAACAAAGAGATCCAGGCAGGTCTTGATGTTCATACAGATGTCATGGATGTGGAAGAAGCCAAGAAATCCGGAGCAATGGCTCTCTTTGGTGAGAAATATGACCAGAAGGTACGTGTAGTATCCATGGGAGACTTTTCCAAAGAGCTCTGTGGTGGTACTCATGTAAAGAATACAAGCTCCATCATGCTCTTTAAGATTGTGTCCGAATCCGGTATCGCAGCTGGTGTACGCCGTATTGAGGCACTTACCGGCAAAGCAGTTATCGAATACTACAGAAAGCAGGAAGAGCTTCTCCATGAGGCTGCAAAAGCATTAAAGGCCAATACAGCCGAGGTTGTAGAAAAGATTAGTCACCTGCAGGCTGAGGTAAAGGCTCTTCAGAGCGAAAATGAATCCCTCAAGAGCAAAGCTGCCCAGAGTGCACTTGGCGATGTCATGGATAAAGTCGTTGAAGTAAACGGCGTAAAACTCCTTGCAGCCAAAGTTGAGGGTGTTGACATGAACGGTCTCAGAGACCTGGGTGATAAACTGAAAGAGCAGCTTGGCGAAGGTGTTGTCCTTCTTGCAGCAGTAAACGACGGCAAGGTTAATCTTCTTGCAATGGCAACGGATGCAGCTCAGAAAGCAGGCGCTCATGCAGGAAACCTGATCAAAGCAGTGGCAGCGATCGTTGGCGGTGGCGGCGGCGGACGTCCGAACATGGCACAGGCCGGCGGAAAGAATCCGGAAAAGGCTCAGGAGGCTATGGACGCAGCAGCAGGAATCCTTGAAAAACAGCTCACAAAATAACAAAGTTGTGCGTGATTTACAGTTTTGACATTTTTTTCATAAAAATCGAAAAAGATGTTGACGAAAGCACTTGTTATGCTATATAATAACACTCGTGCAAGAAAAATACCCAGACAGTTGTATTTTAGCACAATCTACAACTGGAGGGAGGTTAGGTGTGAGTCTATGTCAAACGTAATCGTAAAAGAGAACGAGACTTTAGATAGCGCTCTTCGCAGATTCAAGAGAAGCTGTGCAAAAGCAGGAATCCAGCAGGAAATCCGCAAAAGAGAGCATTACGAGAAACCAAGCGTTCGTCGTAAAAAGAAATCTGAAGCCGCAAGAAAACGTAAATATAATTAATTGTGCGCAAAAATCCCTGGCTGTATGGTCAGGGATTTTTAATTAAATAGAAACAGGAACGTTTGACGAAGGAAAGAAATATGAATTTGTTTATTAAACTGATTATCAAACCATTGCGATCGCTCCTTAAATTATTATTTAATCGAATTTTTTATGTAGCTCTGGCTCTTGTTGTGCAGCTGGCATGGCTGCTGATCGCCCTTTTCCGGCTTATGGAATATTCCAGATGGGTGACGATCGGAATGCAGGTCATAGGTTTTCTGGTTGTTCTGTGGATCGTAAATAAAAAGATCAACCCATCTTATAAGCTCGCCTGGACGATGCTGATCCTTATTTTTCCGGTATTTGGTGTTTCCCTGTACCTTCTTTTCGGTAAGTCACGGATCGGCGCTGTAATGGAGCAGCATTATCAGAATCTTATTGATGAAACTGCTGAATACCTGGAAGGCTCAGAGCTCACAAGAAAACGTTTAAACGAAGACGACCGTTCCATGAGGATCCAGTCGGATTACATCTGGCAGTATTCAAGATATCCGGTTCACGAGAATACCACAGCAGAGTATTTTCAGGTAGGAGATGATATGTTTCCGGTTCTGGTGCATGAACTGGAGCAGGCAAAGCATTTTATTTTTATCGAATATTTCATCATAAATGACGGGGTAATGTGGCAGACGATCCTTAATATCCTTGAAAAAAAGGCTAAAGAAGGAGTGGATGTCCGACTGATCTATGATGGCTTCGGCTGCCTTACCACATTGCCATACAAGTATGATCAGGAGATGCGCCGGCGAGGAATCAAATGCGAAGTATTCAACCGGTTCCGTCCGATTCTTAATATAATCCAGAATAACCGTGACCACCGTAAGATCTGTGTGATCGATGGCTGGACCGGTTTTACCGGCGGCATCAACCTGGCTGACGAATATATCAATCAGCGAAAACGGTTTGGTCACTGGAAGGATACAGCCGTTATGCTGAAAGGAGAAGGCGTCTGGAATATGACAGCTATGTTCCTGTATATGTGGGGAATCGTTACCAGAACAGATACTTCTCTTGATTTCGGAAATTATGTTCCGCACAGGTGGCACCCAAACGATTTTCCGGGAAGCGGTTATGTCCAGCCATTCTGCGATTCCCCCCTGGACGATGAGATCGTAGGAGAGAACGTTTATCTTAATATTATCAATCGCGCCAAAAACTATGTTTATATCTGCACACCATATCTGATCATAGATAATGAGATGATGACCGCCCTGTGCCTCGCTGCAAAAAGCGGTGTGGATGTCCGGATCATGACACCAGGTATCCCGGACAAAAAAATGGTATTCCTGCTGACACAGTCTTATTATAAGCAGCTTCTGGAAGCAGGTGTAAAGATCTACGAATACCAGCCGGGATTTTTACATGCAAAATCTTTTGTCTGTGATGACAAAGTAGGCGTCGTAGGAACCATAAATCTGGATTACCGAAGCCTTTATCTGCATTTTGAAGATGGTGTCTGGATGTATAAGAATGATGTGATCCTGGACATCCGGGATGATTTTACAGAAACCCTGGAGTACTGTGATCCCATTGATCTGGCATTCTGCCAGAAGAGAAATATTGTGGTACGTGCCATTCAGAACGTATTGAGAGTTTTTGCACCGCTATTATAAAAACTCTTTGACAGACAACTGTAAATTCTGTATGATATATCAGACGGGAGTTTAATGCTCCCGTCTGATATTGTCTAAAGAAAAATAATTTATAGATACATATGAAATTTTTAGTTATTGGAGGAATTGATTTGAGCCAGAACAAAGAAACAGAGATCCAGCTTCAGTACATTGAAAAATGTAAAGAGCTTCTTGCCAAAAGCAGTACGAAACGTCCCACCTTCCACATCCAGAATGAAGGATGCCAGATGAACTCCATCCAGACAGAGTCTATTGCGGCCATCATGGAAAAAATGGGATATGAAATGGTAGATACCGAGGATGCTGATGCAGTTGTATTTAACACCTGCACAGTCCGGGAAAATGCCAATCAGAAGATCTATGGACATCTTGGACATTTAAAGAGCATCAAACGGGAGCACCCGGATATGAAGATCGTACTGTTCGGATGTATGATGCAGGAGCATCACGTAGTGGAAAAGATCCGCAAGGATTATAAATATGTAAATCTTGTATTCGGAACCCATAATATCCACAAATTCCCGGAGCTTTTTTACCGGACGCTGCAGACCGACGACCAGATCATTGATATCTGGAAGGAATCCGATGAGATCGTAGAGGGCATGCCAACTTCCCGCAAATACTCCTTCAAAACAGGAGTCAGCGTAATGTTTGGCTGCAATAACTTCTGCAGCTACTGCATCGTTCCTTATGTCCGCGGCCGCGAAAAGAGCCGCGAGCCACAGGCCATCATCCGCGAGATCGAGGAACTGGTCGCAGATGGCGTTACTGAGATCATGCTTCTTGGCCAGAATGTAAACTCCTACGGTAAAACTCTGGAAACACCGGTGACCTTTGCAGAACTTCTGAAAGAAGTGGAAAAGATTGAAGGGCTGAAGCGTATCCGTTTTATGACTTCCCATCCGAAGGACCTGTCCGATGAGCTGATCCAGACCATGGCAGAGAGCCAGAAGATCTGTCACCATCTGCATCTTCCGCTGCAGTCCGGAAGCAGCAGAGTCTTAAAGGAAATGAACCGCCATTACGACAAGGAGAAATATCTGGAGCTGGTAAATAAGATCCGTAAGGCGATCCCGGATATTTCGCTGACAACAGATATCATGGTCGGATTTCCGGGAGAAACAGAAGAAGATTTCCAGGAAACACTGGATGTTGTAAGAAAAGCAAATTACGATACTGCCTTCACATTTATTTATTCCAAACGAAGCGGAACCCCTGCAGCCGGCATGGAAAATCAGGTGCCGGAGGACGTGGTAAAAGACCGTTTCAGCCGTCTTCTTACCCTGGTACAGGAAAAGGGCCGGGAAAATTCCTCCCGTTTCCAGGGAACCATTCAGGAAATCCTGGTAGAAGATGAAAACCGTGAGAAGGGTACTCTTACTGGCCGTACCCAGCATAATCTTCTGGTTCATTTCCCGGGAGAAAAAGATCTCATCGGCAAATATGTAAAAGTAAGCCTGGATACCTGCAAGGGGTTCTATTATTTCGGACATATCGTGGAAGAGTAGAATTATAGACAAGTCCCCACCCAATGCTTATTGCTTTTCGCAACCCCGTTGGGGACTTACCTGATTCGGCTAATTATAAGTTTATATTGCCCGCTCATTGCCATTATCGGATGAGCGGGCTTTTTTATTATAAAAATACTGTTTCTATTGACAAATACCCCATAAGGGTATATATTATTCCATATAAATAGGATACCCCATGAGGGTATTTATGGGAAAGGAGAGACAGCTTATGTCTGAAAAGAAAGTCTGTCCCTGCTACTGTGAAAAACACACTGCACGCTCAGAAGAGGAGAAAAAAAAGCTGATCAACCGTCTGAAACGTATTGAAGGCCAGATCAGAGGCATTATAGGAATGATGGAGAATGATGCCTACTGTAATGATATCCTGATCCAATCTGCCGCAGTCAATGCTGCAGTGAATGCGTTTAATAAAGAGCTGCTTGCCAGCCACATCCGCACCTGCGTTGCCCGGGATATCCGGGAAGGTAAGGATGAGACCATTGATGAGCTGGTAGCAACCCTCCAGAAGCTGATGAAATAAAGGGACAAACTGGATTTTAGGAGGTACTGAAAGAAAATGGAACAATATAATGTAACTGGTATGAGTTGCGCCGCCTGCTCTGCCCGTGTGGAAAAAGCCGTATCAAAAGTTCCGGGGGTAAATAGCTGTTCCGTCAGCCTTCTGACCAATTCCATGGGAGTTGAGGGAACCGCTTCATCCGGCGAGATCATTGCCGCAGTGGAAGCCGCCGGATATGGTGCATCCTTAAAGGGCGGAGCTGCCGGAGCAAAGATTTCCATGTCTGCGGCAGAAGAAGCGCTGGAAGATCATGAAACTCCGATCCTAAAGAAACGCCTTATCACATCCGTGGGATTTTTGCTGGTGCTGATGTATTTCTCCATGGGGCACATGATGTGGGGATGGCCACTGCCGAAATGGTTTGACGGCAATCACGTAGCCATGGGACTGGTACAGCTGCTCCTAGCTGGTATCATCATGGTGATCAACCAGAAATTTTTCATCAATGGATTTAAGAGTCTGTGGCGCCGTTCCCCAAATATGGATACTCTGGTAGCTCTTGGCTCCATGGCATCCTTCCTGTGGAGCGTCTATGCATTGTTTGCCATGACAAGAGCACAGGTAGATGGAGATTCTGCTGCAGTTATGAATTACATGATGGATTTTTATTTTGAATCTGCAGCCATGATCCTCACACTGATCACCGTAGGAAAAATGCTGGAAGCCCGTTCTAAAGGAAAGACAACGGATGCACTTAAAAGCCTTATGAAGCTGGCACCCAAAACTGCGGTCGTGGTACGAAAGGGACAGGAATTTACCGTTCCTATTGAGCAGGTTCAGAAAGGAGAAACCTTTGTCGTCCGCCCGGGAGAGAATATTCCGGTGGACGGAATGATCCTGGAAGGAACCACCGCAGTCAATGAATCCGCACTGACCGGCGAGAGTATCCCGGTTGATAAAGAAACCGGAGATATGGTTTCTGCGGCAACTGTGAATCAGTCCGGATTTATCAAATGCGAAGCGACCAGAGTGGGAGAGGATACCACCCTTTCCCAGATCATCAAAATGGTCAGTGATGCGGCAGCCACCAAGGCACCGATCGCAAAGATCGCAGACCGTGTTTCCGGTGTGTTTGTACCGGCAGTGATCACAATCGCAGTGATCACAACGATCATCTGGCTTCTTGCAGGACAGACCTTCGGTTATGCTCTGGCAAGGGGGATTTCCGTTCTTGTCATCAGCTGCCCCTGCGCACTTGGCCTTGCAACACCGGTTGCCATTATGGTCGGCAACGGTATGGGTGCCAAAAACGGAATCCTTTTCAAAACAGCTGTTTCCCTGGAGGAAGCAGGAAAAGTCCAGATCGTCGCTTTGGATAAAACCGGAACCATTACAAGCGGTCAGCCGGAGGTAACAGATATTCTCCCGGCAGAGGGAGTTACAGAAACAGAGCTTCTCACTCTGGCCTGTGCACTGGAGAAAAAAAGTGAACATCCTTTGGCAAAAGCCGTTCTCAAAAAAGCCGAGGAAGAGAACCTTGCCACAGGTGAAGTAACCGGCTTCCAGGCACTTCCGGGAAACGGACTTTCCGCTATACTTGGAAGTGACAAACTGACAGGCGGAAGCATGAAATTTATCAGCAGCCAGACAAAGGTTTCCGCAGACCTTAACAGGAGAGCCGAGCAGCTTGCAGAGCAGGGAAAAACGCCCCTTCTTTTCACACGAAACGGTAAACTTCTGGGAATCATCGCAGTTGCGGATGTGATCAAGGAAGACAGTCCCCGTGCAGTAAAAGAGCTTCAGAACATGGGAATCCGTGTAGTTATGCTTACCGGTGACAATGAGCGTACCGCAAAAGCCATCGGAGCTCAGGCAGGAGTTGACGATGTGATCGCAGGAGTTCTTCCGGATGGAAAAGAAAGTGTGATCCGCGCTCTGAAGGAGCAGGGAAAGGTTGCCATGGTCGGTGACGGTATCAACGACGCGCCGGCACTTACAAGAGCCGATATCGGAATTGCCATCGGTGCAGGAACAGATATTGCCATTGATGCGGCAGATATCGTTCTGATGAAGAGCCAGTTAAGCGATGTTCCAGCGGCAGTACGTTTAAGCCGCGCCACACTTCGGAATATCCATGAGAATCTTTTCTGGGCATTTTTCTACAATATAATCGGCATTCCCCTTGCAGCAGGTGTCTGGATCCCACTTTTCGGATGGACCTTGAATCCGATGTTCGGAGCTGCGGCCATGAGTCTTTCCAGCTTCTGTGTTGTAACAAATGCACTGCGTCTGAATCTGTTTCAGATCCACAATGCAGCCAAAGACAAAACGATCAAAAATCCGGTAACATTACACATCAGTCATGATGAAAATATAAAAGAAGAAAAGGAGAACAAAACAATGGTAAAGGTAACGGTCAATGTAGAAGGAATGATGTGCGGACACTGTGAGGCACACGTAAACAAAGCCATCCAGGCAGCTTTCGGAGCAGAAGACGTAGTTTCTTCCCACGAGAACGGAACAACTGTATTCTCTGTACCTGAGAAGGTTGACGAGGCAAAGGTTGAAGAAGTAATCAAGGAAGCCGGTTACGAGTTTAAGGGAATCACCCAGGAATAATCCGGACTTGTCAAGCGGATATTCGCAACCCGCTTCGCTACGTAGCTCTACACCGAATAACTGCCCCGCAGGGGACTTACTTGATTCGGTTAAATTGCATATTTGCCAAATGACCAAAAGAAACAGTTCTGTAAAAACGGAGCTGTTTCTTTTTTCTCATACAGAAAACATTTTCCACTTCTATAAATCCGGCTAATATCATTATAATTTATTCTGAAAAAGCAGGAATATCCGCCAAATTGGTTTTTATTTTCAATTCTCTTATGCTATACTGATAGCGATTATGGATGTACAAACGACAACAAAAATCGTTAGCATTATGGTAGTAGAGAGGAGCACATTATGAGTGGATTTTTTGGAGTAGCATCGAAGGATGACTGTGTACTGGAGCTTTTTTACGGAGTGGATTACCATTCTCATCTGGGAACACGACGCGGAGGTATGGCGGTTTACGGAGAAAGTGGATTTGACCGTGCCATCCACAACATTGAGAACACGCCTTTCCGTACAAAATTTGACGGAGATGTGGGTTCCATGAAGGGAAATATGGGAATCGGATGTATTTCTGATTATGAGCCTCAGCCCCTTCTGTTCAGTTCCAGGATCGGCAGCTTTGCCCTCACTTTTGTGGGAAAGATCAATAATTATGATGAACTTCTGCAGCAGCTGTACAATACGACCAAGGTACATTTTCAGGAGATGACCAACGGAACAGTCAATGTGACCGAACTGATCGCTGCACTGATCTGTGAAAAAGACAATTTTGTGGAAGGTATCCAGTACGTACAGGGCCTGATCGATGGCTCCATGACTCTGCTTCTTATGACAAAAGACGGAATTTATGCAGCCCGTGACAAGATGGGTCGAACTCCTGTGGAAATTGGCCACAAAGAAGGGTCATACTGTATTTCTTTTGAAAGTCATGCCTATATCAACCTTGGATACGAAGATTATAAAGAGCTAGGCCCTGGAGAAATCGTATTCGTAACAGCAGACGAAGTCAAAACTCTGGTTGAGCCTGGAAAGAAAATGAAGATCTGTTCTTTCCTCTGGGTTTACTACGGATATCCGACAGCCTCTTATGAAGGTGTAAATGTAGAGGAGATGCGCTACCGCTGTGGAAGCATGCTTGCAAAGAGAGACGGCGATTCCGTGCACCCGGACATTGTAGCCGGTGTTCCGGATTCCGGCATTGCCCATGCCATCGGATACGCCAATGAATCCGGCATTCCTTACGCAAGACCTTTCATCAAATATACACCAACCTGGCCCAGATCTTTTATGCCGACCAATCAGAACCAGCGTAACCTCATTGCAAAAATGAAGCTGATCCCGGTACGTGCGCTGATCAAGGATAAAAAACTTCTTCTCATAGACGACTCCATCGTACGTGGTACCCAGCTCCGCGAAACAACTGAATTTCTGTACCGCAGCGGTGCCAAGGAGGTTCATGTCCGTCCTGCCTGCCCGCCGATCATGTACGGCTGCAAATACTTAAACTTCTCACGTTCCAAATCTGAGATGGAGCTGATCACCCGTCAGGTGATTGAAAAAAGAGAAGGCCCCAACTGTCCGCAGGAAATTCTGGATGAATATGCAGATCCACATACAGAGAAATACGAGCAGATGGTACAGGATATCTGCAAGATGCAGAATTTTACCACTCTCCGTTATCACAGACTGGATGATCTTCTGGAATCCATTGGAATCGATCCTTGTAATGTATGCACATATTGTTTTAACGGTAAAGAATAAAAAATGTTTTGAAAATAGAGCTACTGTTTCAGATGAGCCTCATTAACTCCCGGTTGCATTTTGGGAATCTGCGGCTTATAATAAATGCGGATATATCTTTTGTGATATATCCGCGTTTTTTATGTCAGTTTTTATGTCATGGAAAATTATTTCGTAATGTTCCAATGACAGAGTATCACAAAAAAATTTCCAGGAGTATAAACATGATTTTTCCTATAAAAGCCATGATATTTGATGCAGATGGTGTCCTTCTGGACTCGCTTTCTGTCTGGAAGGAGCTTGGAAAACGATATATTACAGATCTGGGATATCAGCCGGTTGCGGGAATGGACGAAATCCTTTTTCCCATGAGTATGGAGCAGGGAGCGGCCTGGCTGAAAAGCAGGTTTACTCTTGAGTATTCCGAAGAAAAGATCGTGATGGATCTGAAAGCCCGGATCCGCAAATATTATTTTGAAGAGGTCCCGGCAAAATCAGGTGCCAGGGAGCTTCTTCAATGTCTTGCAGAACAGAAAATCCCGGCTGCGGTGGCAACCTCAAGCCCCAGGGAACATATCTGCCGGGCGCTGGAAAGAAACGGACTTCTTTCCTTTTTTGATAAAATCTATACCACCAGTGAGATCGGAGAAAGCAAACATTCTCCGAGGGTCTATCTTACAGCTGCAGAAGCACTGGGAACGGAGCCATCCCGGACGCTGGTTGTGGAGGATTCACTCTACGCGTTGCAGACTGCCGGAAATGCAGGATTTCTGACTGCCAGTATTTATGACGCATTGGGAGAACCGGATCAGGAACAGATGAAAAAGGATGCCTATATCTACTGTCGGGATCTGACAGAGTTACAGAACCATATATTCACAGAAAACGGAGGAAACTAAAGATGAAAACAGCATTAACCATCGCAGGCAGCGATTCCAGCGGAGGAGCCGGAATCCAGGCCGATATTAAAACCATGATGGCAAACGGAGTATACGCCATGAGTGCCATCACCGCGCTGACTGCCCAGAACACCACCGGTGTCACAGCCATCCAGAATGCAACCGCAGAGTTCCTGGGTCAGGAGCTGGACTGTATTTTTACGGATATCTTTCCGGATGCAGTAAAGATCGGAATGGTTTCCGAAAGTGATCTGATCCATATGATCGCAGGAAAGCTCCGACAGTATCGGGCAAAAAATATCGTGGTGGACCCGGTTATGGTTGCCACAAGCGGTGCAAGACTGATCAGTGAGGAGGCGGTGGATGTTCTGAAGGAAGAACTGTTTCCTCTTGCAGATCTTCTCACCCCGAATATCCCGGAAACCGAGGTGCTTACCGGACGGAAGATCAAAAGCGCCGATGATATGATCGAAGCTGCAAAACAGGTTTCCGAGCAGTATCATTGTGCAGTTCTCTGCAAGGGCGGACATAAGCTCAATGATGCCAATGATCTTCTCTATGTGAATGGAACATATCAGTGGTTTGAGGGAAAAAGAATTGACAATCCCAACACCCACGGAACAGGATGTACTCTTTCCTCGGCCATCACTTCCAACCTTGCAAAGGGATTTTCCATGGTGGAATCTGTAAACCGTGCCAAGGACTATATTTCCGGAGCCCTTGCTGCCATGCTGGATCTGGGAAAGGGAAGCGGCCCTATGGATCATGGCTTTGCGATAAAGAACAGTTATACAGAGGAGGCATAAGATTATGACAGTTACAGAACGGATCACAGATCTTCGAAAACAAATGAAGGAAAAGGGAATCGATGCTTATCTGGTTCCGACCGATGATTTTCATGGTTCTGAGTATGTTGGGGATTATTTTAAATGCAGAAAATACATCACCGGATTTACCGGTTCTGCCGGAACTGCCGTGATCATGCAGGACATGGCCGGACTCTGGACAGACGGAAGATATTTTATCCAGGCTGCACAGCAGTTAGAGGGAACTCCGGTTACTCTGTTTAAGATGGGAGAACCGGACGTACCAACGATCCACAAATTCCTGGAAGAAAATCTGAAAGAGGGAATGTGTCTCGGCTTCGATGGCCGTACCGTAAGCGCAGAAGAAGCAGAGACGCTAGAAAGAATCCTTCAGAAAAAACAGGTACATTTTTCTGTAAATGAGGATCTCATCGGAAATATCTGGGATGATCGTCCGGCACTTTCCTGTGAACCGGTAATGGAATTATCCGAAAAATGGGCCGGAAGATCCAGAGCAGACAAGATCCGTGAGATCCGCAGCAAACTGAAAGAGAAGGGCGCAGACCTCTTTATCCTCACTTCCCTTGATGACATTGCATGGCTTTTAAATATCCGCGGAAATGATATCCACTGCTGCCCGGTAGTTCTTTCCTATCTTGTGCTGGATGACAGTGAGCTCCGTCTTTTTGTCAATGAAAAAGCCTTTTCGGATTCTGTTAAGGAAGCACTTTCCAAAGACGGTATTGCCATTTATCCATATGATGATATTTACACCTATGTACAGACGATTCCCGAAGAGAAAAAGGTATTTCTTTCCAGAAGCAATGTAAACAGCCGGCTGGTCAGCAGTATTCCAAAGACGGTAACGATCCTGGACGGTGAAAATCTGACCCTTCTCCCAAAAGCCATCAAAAATGAAACCGAAGTCCGGAATGAAAAGACAGCCCATATTAAAGATGGCGTTGCAATGGTGAAGTTTATCCACTGGCTGAAGAAGAATGTGGGAATGAAGGAGATCACCGAGCTTTCCGCTGCTGATAAGCTCTATGAATTCCGTTCCGCACAGGAGAATTTTCAGGGAAACAGCTTTGATCCCATCATTGCCTACGGTGCACATGGAGCCATTGTCCATTACAGTGCTACAGAAGAAACCAATATTCCACTTGAGCCAAAAGGGCTGGTTCTGATGGATACAGGCGGACATTATCTGGAGGGCACTACTGATATCACCCGCACCGTTGTACTTGGCCCGGTTATTGAAAAAGAAAAAAAATATTTCACAGCAGTACTCCGTGGACACCTGAACCTGGCAGCAGCAAAATTCCGTTACGGCTGTACCGGCCTGAATCTGGATGCCCTGGCTAGAGGACCTCTCTGGGCTATGGGAGAGGATTACAACCACGGAACCGGCCATGGCGTAGGTTATCTTCTCAATGTACACGAAGGACCGCAGAGCTTCCGCTGGAAAAGCCCTGCTGAGCTTCCGGCTCCTGTTCTGGAAGAAGGGATGATCACCTCCGATGAACCGGGATATTATGCGGAAAATGAATTCGGCATCCGTCACGAAAATCTTGTAGTTTGCAAAAAAGCCGAAAAAACATCCTACGGCCAGTTTATGAAATTTGAGCCACTGACTCTGGTCCCATTTGATCTGGAAGGTATCGATCCGGAACAGATGGAAGCAGGAGAGCGCAAATTGCTCAATCAGTATCATGCCCTTGTATACGAAAAGATTTCTCCGTATCTGAATGAAGAAGAGCAATCCTGGTTAAAAAAAGCCACACAGGAAATATAACCCGGAATTCACCTTAATATTTCCTTCCGACAGATACCATAAGAAACGCAAAACCATTTCAGGGATAAGAATAAATCCAACCAGGGAGGTACTTAGCGCCTATGAAAACAGAAAATAGAATTGATCACTACATCGATCTCCACGCACATCTGGACGGCTGCATTACAACAGAGATAGCCAGAAAACTTGCCGCATTGCAGCAGATCACGCTTCCGGCTGCCACAGATGAAGAGCTTCTTTCTCTCCTTTCTGTGCCGGATACCTGCGAAAATCTCAATGATTTTCTGAAATGCTTTGACCTGCCTCTTTCTCTTCTTCAGACAGAAGAGGCATTGGAAGAGGCTGTTTATCTTATTCTTTCTGAAATGAAGGAAGACGGTGTGATCTACGCAGAACTTCGTTTTGCCCCACAGCTCCATACACAGAAGGAAATGACTCAGGAAACAGCGATCCATGCTGCATTACGTGGTCTGAAAAGAACTCCCATCCCCGGTAATCTGATCTTATGCTGTATGCGCGGTGATCTTAACCAGAAAGAAAATCTGGAAACTCTGGAGCTGGCAAAAAAATATCTTGTTGAAGATGGTGGCGTGGTTGCTATCGATCTTGCAGGAGCCGAGGCACTCTTTCCAACAGAAAATTACGAGGCGCTTTTTGCAAAAGCAAGAGAATATCAGGTTCCATTTACCATCCATGCAGGCGAGGCCGGAAATGCAGAGGATGTAAAAACAGCTGTCCATATGGGGGCAGTCAGGATCGGTCATGGTGTGAGGATCGCGGGAAATAAGGAAGTGATACAGCTTGTAAAGGATAAGGGGGTTTTTCTGGAAATGTGCCCTACAAGCAATCGCCAGACAAAAGCTATGGAAGAAATGTCTGCTTATCCGCTGAAAACATTTCTCGAAATGGGACTTAAGGTAACCTTAAATACCGATGATCCGGCGATCGAAAGAACAACCCTTTCCCGGGAATTCCGATATATGGAATCTCTGTTAGATCTTACCCAGGAGCAGAAAAGGCTGTTGCTTCTGAATTCTGTGGAGGCAGCCTTTACTTCCAGGAACAGAAAATGGAAACTGAAAGAACAGCTTCTTTTCTGAACTGTATGAAAACTATCAGGCGAAAGGATAGCCCTGGACACCAATTTTGAACTGGAGCATGAAGATATGAGCCGTTTTTTTATTTCCGGGAATGGCACTGCACTGTCGCATGTATTGGAATGATCATAAAGAATAAACAGGACATCCGGATAGAAAATTTCTCATTACCCCATCTTGAACCCAAAATCCTTTTATGATAGAATTGAAAAATTATGTTGAGACGATACGAATTAACCGATGAAGAATGGATCCGTATAGCTTCATTACTGCCGCCTGAAAATTCTGGAAAACAGGGATGCCCACAAAAATGCAGCCGGACAATTCTGAATGGAATTGTTTGGATTGCTCGTAGCGGAGCTCCATGGCGAGACCTTCCAGAACGTTATGGCTCCTGGCAAACGGTTTATTCCCGTTTCCGTAAATGGATTGAAGACGGCACCCTTGATAATATTTTTCGTGTTTTGAGCTTAGAAGCCGAATTAACAGAACTGTCAATGGACGCTTCTATCGTCAAAGCTCATCAGCATAGTGCTGGAGCAAAAAAAGGGGGCCTCCAAACGAAATCGGACACAGCCGTGGTGGAGCCAGCACAAAAATCCATGCAGTTGTAGATGCATACGGTTATCCGGTTTATTTTATGATCAGCGAAGGGCAGCGTAACGATATTAATTACGCAATCCCTTTGTTAGATCATGTCGACACAAACGGAAGCAATGTATTAGCTGACCGTGGATACGATAGCAACAAGCTGATTGACTATATTTATATCCACGGTGGAGAGCCAACAATTCCTTCTAGAAAAGGAGCTAAGTTTGATCGTTATTGCGATTGGTGGCTTTACAAAGAGAGACATTTAGTAGAAAACTATTTTCTCAAATTGAAAGCGTTCCGTCGAATAGCTACGCGTTACGATAAACTGGCTTCAACCTTCTTAGGAATTATATGCATTGCCTCAATATTAATTTGGTTAAAATGAACAACTTAGAATGTTTTTCAAACACGCTCTAGCTCTCGTAAAAAAATAAACCGTGTAGAACATAAGCGTTCAATTACACGGTTTATTTTTTACTATTCTTCTTAATGACAGCTGTGACTTCCGCATCCATGCTCTCCGCATGTATGTCCTTCCCCGTGGCTATGTTCGTGGTGAGAACACTTCACATCCGGATTATACTCAAGTGTTTCATTGAGAAAAGCTTCCACCGCCTTATCCGCATCTCCGGAAACTCCTCCGAAAAGCTTAATGCCTGCTGCCGCTAATGCTGTCTGTGCGCCGCCTCCAATTCCGCCACAGATCAAAACATCTGCATGCAATGCATTAAGAAATCCTGCCAATGCACCGTGTCCGCTTCCATTCGTATCTACTACCTCTGAATGTACTACTTTTCCTTCCTCTACATCATAAATCTTAAATGTCTCTGTGTGTCCAAAGTGCTGAAAAATCTGTCCGTTCTCATAGGTTACTGCTATTCTCATTATACCTTCTCCTTTTTCTACTGCATATTTTTGATAAATCTCCTGCTTGTAACATTCTCCAAAGCTGCAGCTGTTACTTTGACCATCGCAGATTCTGAAATCCCCGCCTTCGATTCTAAGTGGATGTCCGTCAATGAGTGCATCTGCTATTTTCTTCCTGGCAATCTCGTAAATTCGTTGAACCGTTGTTCTTGCAATCTGCATAGATACTGCGCACTGTTCCTGGCTATAGCCTTTCTTATCCAGAAGGCGGATTGTCTCGTATTCGTCTACAGTCAGAACAATAGGTATTTTTTTCTCAGTATTGTCTGCCGGAAGGAATTCTAAAACATTGGGGAAATAGCAAACTTTTCTGCATTTTACTGGTCTTGGCATAAACTGCTCCCTTCTCGCTTTTCTTACATATTAACTCTATTATGGGCATATGTCAATTATATAATTGACGTTTCTCCCAAAAACAAGTATACTATACAAAAGGAGATAACTATTATGAGCTTTGAAAATTATTTTCCGGTATGGAATGAATTAAATGCAGCACAAAAGGAACTAATTTCGGACAGTTTAAGCGCACGACAGGTAAAAAGAGGAACAATTATCCATAACGGCAGCCTGGATTGCACTGGATTATTACTGGTTAAATCCGGACAGCTTCGAACTTATATACTTTCAGATGAAGGACGGGAGATTACACTTTACCGCTTGTTCGATATGGATATGTGTCTCTTATCTGCCTCATGTATCATGCGTTCCATTCAATTTGAAGTGACTATTGAGGCGGAAAAAGATACTGAGCTTTGGATAATCCCTGCTGAAATCTATAAAAGTATCATGCAAGAATCTGCTCCAGTTGCAAACTATACCAATGAGTTAATGGCTACCCGTTTTTCTGATGTCATGTGGCTGATTGAACAGATCATGTGGAAAAGCCTGGATAAACGCGTTGCTTCTTTTCTATTAGAAGAAACATCCATCGAGGGAACCAATGAACTAAAAATCACCCATGAAACCATTGCCAACCACCTTGGTTCCCACAGGGAGGTTATCACTCGAATGCTCCGATATTTTCAGGAGGAAGGGCTTGTCAAACTATCCCGTGGTAAAATCACAATTCTTGATATAAAAAGACTGGAGGTGCTTCAAAAATCATAAAATAATAAATACTTTCAATTTTTTAATAATCCATTCCACATGCATGGGCTCTTTCAATTAATGCACGATCATTAACCACTGCATCATAGAAGCGAAATCCGCCAGAGAAGTTGTATGTTTCATAGCCGTTCCCTTCCAGAATACGACTGGCAATATAGCTGCGCAGCCCACTCTGGCATATCAGATAAACGGGTTTTCCCTTCTCAATTTCATTGATACGTTCCCTTAGTTCATCTACAGGAATATTTTTGAATCCATCAATATGACCTCTGCTGAATTCAGCTACAGTTCTTACATCCAGTAACACAACACTTTTATCTTCAGGAATGGTGTCTACATCTTCCAAATGCCACTGTTTCAGGGTTCCTGCTGCTATGTTGTCTATCATGAAGCCAGCCATATTTACAGGATCCTTAGCAGATGAGTACGGCGGTGCATATGCAAGATCCAGATCTTTCAGCTGGGTTGCCTTCAGTCCTGCATGGATTGCTGTTGCCAGCACATCAATACGTTTATCGACGCCTTCATATCCAATAATTTGTGCACCAAGCAAACGATAGGTTTCCTTTTCAAAAATCACCTTCATAGTCATCACTTTGCCGCCCGGATAATAACCGGCATGACTCATAGGAGAAAGAATCACTGTATCTACATGTAATCCTGCCCTTTTGGCATTGGTTTCATTAATACCTGTAGTGGCTGCTGTCATATCAAATACTTTGATAACGGAGCTTCCCTGAC
>OLPQ01000040.1_pt1 | contig 112053 bp, 142 predicted proteins | sample 1672451 | NCBI WGS metagenome assembly OLPQ01 (sample SAMEA3136687, study PRJEB25190) | human gut metagenome | biome: human gut; feature: human-associated habitat; material: faeces | place: Austria | collected 2013
TCTCATATGCAAGCCCCTCTTTGAACATTTTTACAAAGATCCACTGTGTCCATTTATAGAATTCCGGATCTGTTGTGTTAACCTCCATATCCCAGTCATAGATCGCTGCGATATCGTTGATCTGACGTTTGATATTTTTGATGTTTGCTGCTGTAGATACTGCCGGATGAACACCCATCTTGATGGCATAGTTCTCAGCCGGGAGACCAAAAGCGTCCCATCCCATCGGATGGATCAGGTAATAACCCTGGAGCATTTTATAGCGGCTCCATACATCAGAGATCACATAGCCTCTCCAGTGTCCTACATGAAGACCGTTTCCGGACGGATACGGGAACATATCCAGACAGTAGTATTTCGGTTTCTTGCCATCATTGACATTTACCGGCTTTTTCTCCCAGTTTGTGCGCCATTTCGCTTCGATGGCTCTATGGTTATAAGGTGCAGCCATTTTTTTATTCCTCCTGACAAATTACTCAGTATTAATACTTTAATGCTTTCACACACTGCTATTAATTTTAACTACTTATGATGTATTTGTCAAACAAAAATCCAAAAACAGCCTTTTTCCATCAAAATATACATGAACCTGCAATCCTGGCCTGGTTTAGTTGACGCTTCTTTTTTCACATGATATAATTTCCTGCATGTATTTTCCTATATTATACATACCATACATATTTATCTTAGGAGGGAACGCATAAATGAAATCTTTTTATTCCTGGTACCGGAAGCATATTACCGGTGCGATCTTTACAGGACTGATCCTGGGTATCCTCACAGGACTTTTCCTGGCCGGACGGTTTGAACCTGTCCTCACTGTGACCAGTCTGATCGGAAGTATCTACATGAACGCCCTGAACATGATGATCTTTCCCATGGTCTTCTGTTCCATTGTCATTGGAATCTGTTCCATCGGAAACGCACGTACTACCGGCAAGATCACTGCAGCATCCATGATCTATTTTCTCTGCACAACGGCACTTGCCAGCCTGTGCGGACTGATCATCCCGAGACTGATCCATCTCGGAAAGGGAGTCAAATTTGAGATGGCAACAGCCGATATCCAGGCTACAGAAATGAGCAGTATCCTTGACACCCTGAAAAACCTGATCCCTTCCAACCCGATCGCCGCATTTGCTGACGGAAACATGCTCCAGGTTCTGGTGTTTGCCCTGATCATCGGTTTCACACTGATCGCAGTCGGTGAAAAAGGAACTCCATTCCTGAATCTGATTGATTCCATTAATGAAGTATGCCTGAAGATCATCACAACCATCATGTACTTTACACCCATCGGTGTTTTCTGTACCATCGTACCGGTTGTGGAAGCCAACGGAACTGAAACGATCATTTCCCTTGCAACACAGCTTGTCATTCTGTATGTGGCATTCTTTGGCTTCGCTATTGTAGTGTACGGTTTCTCTGTAAAGCTGATCGGCAAACAGAGTCCGCTGAAATTCCTGAAAGCGATCCTGCCAGCAGCACTGAACGCCTTCGGAACCTGCTCAAGCTCCGCAACCATTCCATTAAGCAAGCAGTGTATGGAAGAAGAAATGGGCGTATCCAACCAGATCACCAGCATCGCCATTCCTCTTGGTGCTACCGTTAATATGGATGCTGTATCTATCCTGATGTCCTTTATGATCATGTTCTTTGCAAACGCCTGCGGGATCCATGTAAGTATTCCTCTTATGATCATTATCCTTCTTGCAAACGTACTGCTTTCCGTTGGTACTCCAGGTGTTCCCGGTGGTGCTATCGCATCTTTCGCAGCACTGGCAACTATGGCCGGACTTCCTGCCGGAGTTCTTGGTGTTTATATCAGCATCAATACCCTCTGTGATATGGGCGCCACCTGTGTCAATGTTATCGGTGACATGGCATGCTGCTCTGTACTGAAAAATGTTATCAGGATTGAGGAAGAAGCATAAACAAATCTTTCTGAAGTGTTATTTAAACAGAATGCGAATTACTTTACATAAAAAATTTTATGTAAAGCAGTAATAGCAAAAGCCGTAAGATATATGTTTAAGAAACTTTCACATATACTTACGGCTTTTCTGTTTATCAACTGTTCACATCCTGTATTCTTTATACTGTTTAACGTAAATGATGTAACACAGAAATTTATATTTCATTTTGCTGACTTTATTTTTTCAGAACACGGTAATTTTCTTCTCTATCGTAATCCTTATGGACCCCATCGTCCTCATATAAGGTATACTCCGCACCTTCATATCCGAGAAGCTGCATATTTTTTGTATCCAGAGCTGCCACACATTCCGCTGCTTCTGCAACCGGAATACATTTTCCCTTCCGGATAAACAACGGAATCTCATTCAGTGCCACCTCTACATAATGAACACCCTTTTCAAGGATCTCCTCTGCAATGGTTCCATCCGGAAGGAATTTCACAAACTTCATCTCCTCCGGAAGATATACATAACGGCCTCTTGCGTTCTGTTCATAAACCGGAGCGATCATGATCTCATTTCCAAGAAGCAGCTGGTCTTCCACATGTACAGCAATCTTATCCTCCGGATAAACAAAGCCCAACGGCCGGAAATACATATCATCGTTCAGAGCCGCCTTCATATATTCACTGTAAAGATATGGAATAAGACGATATCTTACACCGATCACATGACGGAAATCTTCCACATTTTCAAACTGGTAGCATTCCTGCTCTCTGGTACCGATCGCTGTATGATCACGCATCAGCGGTGTGAATACTCCAAGTGCCAGGAAACGAAGCAGCAGTTCTCTTGTTGTATCAGCGCCAAATCCACCCAGATCTGCTCCTGCATACAGGAAACCACACATATTCAGAGATGGCATCATCTTCAGGTTCAAAAGGATATGAGCCCACCAGGATTTATTATCGCCGGTCCAGATCCCACCATAACGATGCATACCAATATAGGATGATCTGGAGAACATCAGAAAACGTTTTTCCGGATCGATCCGTTCAAAAGCCTCCCCTGCTGCTCTGGTCATATTGTAGCCAAACAGGTTATGGACTTTGTCATGGCGGATCTTTCTGCCATCCACATTATGGTAAAATCTCCGATAATCTTCCGGATTGTTTGCAACATTGCGAAGTGCACTCTGCATCTTCCAGATATGGATCTTTCCTTCCGTATCTTTTGCAAATTCTCCTGCAAGCTCTTTGACCTCTTTCATTCCCTCTGTGGAATAGAAGATCGCCGGCTCATTCATATCGTTCCAGAAACCGTCGATTCCCTTCTCGATCAGGAAACGGTATTTGTCACCGAACCATTTTCTGGCATCTTTGTTCAATACATCCGGAAAATGAGTATCCCCCGGCCATACAGCAGCTACAAAATCACTGCCGTCCTCTCTCTGGCAGAAGTAGCGGTTTTTGACACCCTCCTCATAAACATCGTATCCCGGCTCTACCTTGACGCCGGCATCGATGATCGGGATCAGACGGATATCCTGATCCTTCAGTTCCTTTACGAATTCCGGAAAATCCTGAAAATTCTCTTCACTTAATGTAAAGTCCTTATAAGACTGCATATAATCAATATCCATATAGATCATATCAATAGGAATATGATTTTCACGATATCCAGCTGCAACCTTCCGGAAATCCTCTTTTGTAGTATAGCCCCATCTGCTCTGGCCAAATCCAAAGGCAAATTTCGGCGGGATATAGCTTCTTCCGATCACATGACGGAACTGCTTTACAATATCATAGGGACTCTCCCCTTCGATCACATAAAGCTTCAAGTCTGCATTTTCGCAGGTTACCTTCATGGTATCCATTCTGGTATAGCCAATGTCAAAGGTGATCGCTGCCGGATAGTCAAAAAACATTCCAAAGGTTTCTTTTCCGGACACAATGATAAGATTATGTGCACCGTACAGGGAATGTTTATCCTCTGTATGCTCCGGATCATCGGTACAGTTACTGGTATAAATGAATCCTCTCTTGTTGATACCGCGGTTGGATTCTCCCAATCCGTAGACGATATCCTCTTCATCCATGATATAAGTAAAAGAAAATCCATCTTCTGCACAGATTTCTCCATATCCTGGCTTTCCTTCTGCTGTCTCAATGTTTTCTGTCAGTGCCTCAGTCTCAAAGGGCTCTCCATATACATATTTTTTTATCATTTTTCCCTCTCCTGTTACAGATTTCTGTAAAGAACAAATGCCTCATAAGGTTTCAGGACCACTTTCTTTCCAAAATCCTTTCTTCCAAGATTTGTGATCAGACATTCTGCATTTTTCTGAAATTCTTCCGGAATTTCCATTTCTGCCACATGCTCACTGAAATTGCAGACTGTGAGAAGCTTCTCTCCCTCAAGAGTTCTGGTATATGCAAAAATCTGATCATGATCTCTGTAAAGTGCCTCAAAAACACCGTAAACGATCACTGGTTTTTCTTTTCTTAAACGGATCAGCTTCTGATAATAATGGAAAATAGAATTCGGATCTGAAAGCTGCTGCTTCGCATTGATCTCCTTATAATTAGAGTTTACCCTGATCCATGGCGTTCCCTCCGTAAAGCCGGCCTGATGAGAATCCTCCCACTGCATTGGTGTTCTGGCATTGTCACGTCCTCTCAGCATCAGGCACTTCATCATATATTCCGGTGTATAAATACCTGCTTCTGTATATTCATGGAAATACTGAATACTCTCGATATCACGATAATCCTTAAGCTCTGTAAAATAAGCATTGGTCATTCCAAGCTCTTCTCCCTGATAAACATAAGGAGTTCCCTGCATCATATGAAGACAGGTTGCCAGCATCTTGGCTGAAGTTTCCCTGTATGCCGGATTATCATTTCCAAATCTGGAAACACTTCTTGGCTGGTCATGATTTCCAAGAAACAGACTGTTCCATGCTTTTCCCGCAAGCTCTTCCTGCCATTTGATCATAACCTTTTTAAATTCCTGGAAATCGTATTTCTCGGTAGTCCATTTACCATGGTCTGATCCCTGGCCCTCTACATGCTCAAACTGAAACACCATGTTCAGCTCATTTCTGTCCTCACCTGCATATTTCTGTGCCTCTTCGATAGTCACACCGGAGGTTTCTCCAACTGTCATCACATCGTATCGGGATAAAACCTCTCTGTTCATTTCCTGAAGAAACTCATGGATCCTCGGGCCATGGACGCAGTAAGGACCAAAATCACCGTATAATCCTCCATTCATTTCTCCATCCGGATATGACTGATCCTTGGAGATCATGCTGATCACGTCCATTCGGAAACCGTCGATTCCTTTTTCACACCAGAAATTCATCATATCGTAAACTTCCTGACGAACCTTTTCATTTTCCCAGTTCAGATCCGGCTGTTTTCTTGAAAACAGGTGAAGATAATACATCTCTGTCTGAGGATCATACTCCCATGCAGGTCCTCCGAACGCACTTCCCCAGTTATTCGGTTCTTTTCCATTCACCGGCTCTCTCCAGATATAGTAATCCCTGTAAGGATTATCTTTGGATTTCCTGCTTTCAATAAACCAGTTGTGTTCATCGGAAGTATGGTTTACGACCAGATCCATGAGGATCTTAATGCCCCGTTTATGCGCTTCTTCAAGAAGCTTTTCATAATCCTCCATGGTTCCATATTCTTTATAGATCCTGCGGTAATCGGAAATATCATAGCCATTGTCATCCTGCGGAGATTCCAGCATGGGTGAGATCCAGAGAACATTTACTCCCAGCTCCTTCAGATAGTCCAGTTTTTCTATAATTCCGGGAATATCACCAATTCCGTCTCCGTTGCTGTCCTTAAAACTTCTCGGATAAATCTGATATACCACGCTTTCTTTCCACCAGTTTTTTTTCATGGTAAACGGCCTCCTTTTTTCTGTTTGATCCTGAAATCAGCATATCCTATCCGCCCTTTAAAATCAACAGGTTTCTCGTGAAACTTAAATTTCTGCCAAAATTTTCTGTTTTTTTTATGCAGTTTTAACAATAAGTCACTACTGCCGGTGAAAGAATTTCCACCGTATCCCGATGATGTCCCAGGAAAAGTCGTCACAAAATAAAAAAAGAGATCCTGCTACTCTTTTACAGAATCTCTCTTTACAAGCCAGACAGGGCTTTTTACATTTTTTTTGGCAGGTTCCTTTCCCTCTGCCATAAGAAGCAGCTTCCGTAAGGCAAGAACTGCTTTCTGATGAACATCCTGATGAATGGTGGTCAGCTTTGGCCTGACGATCTGCGCATAAAAATTATCATCAAAGCCGGTAATGGAAATCTGATCCGGAATCCGGATTCCCCTGTCTGTAAAAAAATTGATAGCCTCCACAGCTGTGTAATCCGAAGAAAATGCCAGAGCCTTTGTCTCCAGAAAATGAGGCAGCAGCTCTTCATATTTTTTCAGTCTGCGCCGGGGTTCCTGGGGAACCACCACATAGCGGGAGCGGTTGCAGAAGCCGCCATTTTTTTCCATAGCCTGTTTGAATCCAAGCCATCTGGCATAATCACTGTCCTGCTCTGTTTCCGCAACAAAAAGTGCCCGGTGGTATCCACAGGAATGCAGATATTCCCCGATCTGATATCCACCGGAATAATCATCCACTCCTACATTCTGAAAGCTATATCCACCCTTCGGATAGGCATCGATCAATACCATTTTTTTATTCAGCTTTCTGGAAAGCTGATGATACTGTTCTTCATTATACCCTATAATGATAAGACCCTCCACATTCCAACGGGATGCCATATCTACCACATTATCGATCCGTTCACCGCCAATGAGCATAATATAATAGCCTCTGTTTTCTGCTTCGACCTGCAGCGTTCCGGTGATCTCTCCCACAAAAGAATCCTGCAGAGACTGCATACCATGAATGAAGGAAAAACCAAGAACCACTCCAATGATCCTTGAGCCGTGTCCGGATAGCATCACAGATCCCATGTGGGGAACATAATTCTGCTCCTTCAGGATCGCCGTGATCCGGTCAATGGTGCTCTGTGAAACCCGTTTTGTATTTCCATTGATCACATTGGATACTGTTGTACGACTGACACCTGCCATATCCGCGATATCCTGCAGCCTTATCATTTCATTGAATACTGCATCAGCTCATAATGAAGCTCACAGCCCTCATAGATTTCTGCCGGAAGTAATGCTCTGGCAACTACTTTCAGTTCCTCCTCCGGCTGATCCACACGCTTCAAATGTGCATAATCTCCGTCAATCTGTTCCACGATATAATCACATACCAACATTTTTTGTCCTCTCTCTTTTCTTTTTTGCTCATACTTCAATAACCTGTATGAGCGCAATTCGTTTCTCTGACTGCTTATTCACGAATGCATCTAAAAACAGGCTACAGCAAATGCTGCAGCCTGTCAACTCTTTATTCTGCCCTCAAAAAATATCTCTGTTTATTCGTCAGCACTGTCAACCTTGCTTGCGCGTGCCGCGATCTCTTTCTCCTGGATATCACTCGGAGCCTGCTCATAGCGTGCAAACTCATAGGAGAAATCTCCGCTTCCACCGGTCATGGAACGAAGTACTGTGGAATAACCATAAATCTCAAGCAGCGGAACATCTGCCTCAATAATGGTATTTCCTTCGTGATCCGGATTCATTCCGAGAACACGGCCACGTCTCTTGTTCAGATCGCCCATAACATCACCGGTATATTTATCCGGAACAGTAACCTTCATGGAAATGATCGGCTCAAGAAGTACAGGAGAAGCTTCCATAAAGCCCTTCTTGAAGGCAAGGATAGTTGCCATCTTAAATGCCATCTCAGAAGAATCTACCGGATGATAAGATCCATCGTAAAGGGTTGCCTTCACACCAACAACCGGATATGCAGCCAGAGGTCCCTTGAGAACACATTCCTGAAGTCCCTTCTCAACAGCCGGGAAGTAGTTCTTCGGAACTGCACCACCTACAACTACCTGCTCAAATACATAAGGTGTCTCCAGATCGCCAGATGGCTCAAAGCGCATCTTAACGTGGCCATACTGTCCGTGTCCGCCGGACTGTTTCTTATGTTTGCCTTCTACATCTGAATTCTTACGGAGTGTTTCACGGAACGGAACCTTCGGTTTGGAAAGCTCCACATCCACTTTATAGCGTTCCTTCAGCTTGCTGACAACGATATCAAGATGCTGATCACCCATACCGTAGATCAGGCTCTGACGGTTTGCACTGTCATTGACAACCTTCAGTGTTCTGTCCTCTGTCATCATCTTGGCAAGGGACTGTGCGATCTTATCCTCGTCGCCCTTCTTCACTGCCTTAAATCTCTTATATGTATATGGTGTGGAAAGTACAGCCTTCGGATAAAGGATCGGGTTTGCCTTGGTCGCAAGGCTGTCACCGGTCTGTACGCTTCCAAGTTTTGCAATGGCACCGATATCACCTGCAAAAAGTTCCGGAACTTCGATCGGTTTGGAACCTTCCAGAACATAGAGTTTATTTACGCGCTCTTCTGTTCCCTTCTCTACATTAAGAAGTGTATCATCGGATTTCAGCACACCGGAGCATACCTTGATCAGAGAATATTTACCAAGGAACGGATCTGCGATAGTCTTAAATACATAAGCGGATTTCGCCTTGGCAAAGTCATAATTCGCCTCAAAGATCTCGTTGGTCTTCTGTGCGATACCGTTGCAGGAACGTCCGCTGGGGCTCGGGAAATAACCGCAGATATCATCCAGAAGATTGGATACACCGCGAAGATTCACCGGTGAACCCATGCATACCGGAACAATGCTTCCATCCTGTACGTTGGTTGCAATAGCTGCAGAAACTTCTGCTACGGAGAAAGTATCTCCCTCAAAATAACGGTCCATAAACTCTTCACTTGTCTCTGCAACAGACTCCATCAGAGTTTCATGATATTTCTCAAGATATTCGGTCAGATAGTCCGGAACCGGGCATTCTTCTTTACCGGCCTTGTCAATGTATCTTCTTCCGGCCTGTTTCACAACATTGACATAACCTACAAACTTACCATCCTCACGGATTGGGAAATGAAGAGGAGCGATTCTCTTGCCGTACAGCTCTGTCAGCTCTTCCACGACCTCACGATAGCTGACATCATCCACGTCCATATCGGTAACAAAGATCATTCGCGGAAGTTTATATTTCTCGCAGAGATTCCATGCCTTCTGTGTTCCAACCTGAACACCGGCCTTACCGGAAACAACGATAATCGCTGCATCTGCTGCGCTGACTGCCTCTTCAACTTCTCCCACAAAATCGAAATATCCGGGAGTATCCAGTACATTTACCTTCATCTTATCCCATGGTACCGGAATCAAAGAAGTTGTGATGGAAAAATGTCTCTTTATTTCTTCCTTGTCATAATCGCTGACAGTATTGCCATCCTCAACACGTCCGAGTCTGTTTGTCATACCTGCCAGATAAGCCATTGCCTCAGCCAGTGTTGTTTTACCTGCGCCACCATGACCTAATAGGACTACATTTCTGATTCGGTCTGTTCTGAAAACGTCCATATGTAATACCTCCCTGTTTGTCTTACTTAATATGTTCACATTTTACTAAATTTCCATGCAAATTTCAAGTATTTTATTCAATTTTGACAACTTTTTTTCAGAAAGTTTTTCATATTACCGTCAATTAATACAGAACAGTCGTCTATCTTTCAGAATTTCCGGTTTACATACTTTTTCACGGCATCCACAGAACGGTTCAGTACCAGCTCTTCCGGAAAATCCAGTTTGGTCAGAAGGTCTCTGGCAAGATCAAATTCCCCGATCAGAAGGTCAAAATGGGCATCACTGTCCATAACCACAGGTACCCGATATTTTTTGCAGTATTCCAGCATGATGGTATCATTCTCTACTGCATTCTCACGGTTACAGTCAGGGTCTATGGAGTGGTTGTTCAGCTCCAGGACTTTACCGTATTCTCTGGCGCCCTGTACAAGCGCCTCATAGTCAACCTCGTATCTTCCGTCATCCGGATGTCCGATGATATTGACACACGGATTCTTCATAGCATTAAGATAGGCCTCCGTATTCTCCTGTCTGCTGCCTGGTCTGATGCATGGAACATGAAGACTTGCAATGACCACGTCCAGCTTCTCCAGGGTTTTCTGCTCAAGATCTACCGTTCCCGCCGCATCCAGGATATTTACCTCCGAACCCAGAAGCAGCTGGATCCCGTACATTTCACGGGGTACTACCTTTATATTCTGGAAATAAAACTTATGACAGGTTCCGGGCATTTTCGGTGCATGCTCTGTGATTCCCAGGAGTTCAAGACCTTTATCGGAAGCAGCCCTGGCCATCTCGCGAAGTGTGCAGTATGCATGTCCGCTGGCTACGGTATGTGTGTGAAGATCCATAACTGACTGATATTTCATGATAAATTCTCCTCTGTATCTTATATTGTTTTTTTCTTATTATATTATACGTCCGAAATCTCCGATTTCTCAAGCCTTTTTCTATTATTACTGTTCACTCCGTTCTCAGCAACACGCTTCGCGATGCACAGAATTTATGCTGATCGCATAAATTCACGCGGTATGTCTCGGGTTTTCCGTGACCTTCGCTCACAAAAAACACCTCGCGGAATATTACCAATGAACAGTAACTTTCTATTACTCTTCCCTGTTCGCAAAACATTACGGTAAACAGCTATAAAAATGGCCTTCCTGTTTCCGCTAACATTTGTTGACATTTTTCACACTTTCTTTTACAATATAGTCGTGATTTACACTATTAAAGAATAAAAGTAAAAAGTAACCTGAAAGGACTCTGAAGTACTATGAAAACCATAGGTTTTATCGGCCTTGGACTGATCGGCGGCTCCATTGCCAGAACCATACGAAAATTTCACCCGGATTATCGCCTGCTTGCCTTTGACAAAGACAGAAGTGCTCTGGCAGAGGCAGTCAGTTTAAACGTGATCAACGGGATCTGTGATATTGACGATGAGCAGTTATATAACTGTGATTATCTTTTTCTCTGTGCACCTGTAGAATTTAATGTGGAATACATGGAAAAGATCAAAGATTCTCTTGGAAAGAACTGTATCCTCACAGATGTAGGCAGTGTAAAAAGCGTTATCCACGAAAAAGTAACCGAGCTCGGACTTGAAGGACGCTTCATCGGCGGTCATCCTATGGCAGGCTCCGAACGCAGCGGTTTTTCCAATTCCAGTGATCATCTTCTGGAAAATGCTTATTATATCATCACTCCGGGAGGAGAAGTTGCTTTGGAAAAGATTTCTGATTTCACAGAACTGATCTCCTCTCTTGGTGCGATCCCCCTTGTTATCACTGCAGAAGAACATGATTTCATCACGGCAGGAGTCAGCCACCTTCCTCATATCGTAGCCTCCGCTCTTGTAAATCTTGTAAATCTTCTGGATAACGACGCCCAGTATATGAAAATGATCGCAGCCGGCGGTTTCCGTGATATCACACGTATTGCCTCTTCTTCACCGGTTATGTGGGAACAGATCTGTCTGGAAAATCAGAAAAACATTTCCACGGTTCTGGATGAATTTATCCGTATGCTGATCCAGATCCGCTGTTCCATTGACAACAAAGAAGCTGACAACATCTTTGACATGTTTGCAAGCTCCAAGGATTACCGTGACTCCATTGACATTGTAGACAACAGCCTGATTCCCCGCTCCTATGTCCTTTATATCGATGTGGCAGATGAGGCCGGTGCCATTGCAACCATCGCAACCATCCTTGCAACAGAAAAGGTCAGCATCAAAAATATCGGTATTATCCACAACCGAGAATTTGAAGATGGCGTTCTGAAGATCGAATTTTATACAGACGCAGCTCTGGAGCAGGCTAAAGTGCTTCTTACAAAACGTAATTACAAGATCTGCGAACGCTGATATATAAACGGCAGCAGATATCCGATCTGCTGCTATGAATTTTAAAAATAACAATACAGGCAGGTACTAATATGGAAATCAAAAAAGCAAAAAAATTATCCGGCTCTCTTGCCATTCCCGGAGATAAATCCATTTCTCACAGAGCTGTCATGTTCGGCTCTCTTGCAGAAGGCACTACCCGGATTACAAATTTTCTGGAGGGTGCAGACTGTCTCTCCACTATTTCCTGTTTCCGGAAAATGGGCATTAACATTGAAAATACAGAAGGAGAGATCCTGGTCCACGGAAAAGGTCTCCATGGTCTCAGTGCTCCGTCAGAGACTCTTAACGTCGGCAACAGTGGCACCACCACCCGCCTCATCTCCGGGATCCTTGCAGGACAGGACTTTGTATCAGAGCTTACCGGCGATGCTTCCATCCAGAAACGCCCTATGAAACGGATCATGACTCCGCTTTCCCAAATGGGTGCCGATATCGTAAGTCTCAACGGAAACGGATGTGCACCGCTTAAGATCTCCGGAAAAAAGCTCCATGCCATCCACTACAATTCTCCGGTAGCATCTGCCCAGGTAAAATCCTGCGTACTTCTTGCCGGAATGTACTCTGACGGCATTACCCGTGTAACAGAGCCGGTCCTTTCCAGAAATCACACGGAGATCATGCTGAGTTACTTTGGCGCCAATGTAACCGCAGAGGGAACAACAGCATCCATCAAACCGGACCCATCTCTTTACGGACGTGAGATCCTGGTTCCGGGAGATATCTCTTCTGCAGCTTATTTTATTGCAGCAGGTCTTCTTGTTCCCAACAGTGAGATCCTTCTGAAAAATGTGGGGATCAATCCGACCCGTGACGGCATCCTCCGTGTATGCAGGGCCATGGGAGCAGATATCACTCTTCTCAATGAAACCACAGAGGGCGAACCTACTGCCGATCTTCTGATCCGCTCCTCTGCGCTTCACGGGACCACAATAGAAGGCGCGATCATTCCTACTCTGATCGATGAACTTCCGATGATCGCCGTTATGGCAGCTTTTGCAGAAGGAACCACTGTTATCCGGGATGCACAGGAGCTTCGTGTCAAAGAGTCCGACCGCATCCAGGTTATGACGGAAAATCTTCGGAAAATGGGCGCAGATATCCAGGAAACCGAAGATGGCATGATCATTCATGGTGGAAAAGCCCTTCATGGCGCAGAGATCGATTCTCATCTGGATCACCGTGTAGCCATGTCTTTTGCAGTAGCAGGACTGCTTTGTGAGGGAACACTTTCCATCAAAAACGGAGAATGTGTCAACATCTCCTATCCGGAATTCTATTCCGATCTTTATAGTCTGGCAAAATAATTATCTTATATCCAGACAGAGAGCATTTTCATGTATCACAACATCTGTTCCATCAGATGACAGTGCATAAAATGCTCTCTTTTTTTGTATTTCGTATAATTTTTATTTATTATGGATATCATAATTCCAAAATGAAACCATTTTTTTGATAAATTTTATCATTTTTCCCACTTTCCAAATTCCTACTATTATGGTATTATTTTTTCGGAAAATAATTATTTCCAGAGAGGAGCAACGATTATGAAAATTTTGTTTTATGACACCAAGAGCTACGATAGGGAATTTTTTGAGAAGCTGCTTCCATCTTATCCAGGCATTGAAATTAAATTCATTGAAGCAAATATCCATGAAGAAACCGCAGCTCTTGCCCACGGCTACGATGCCATCTGTGCATTTGTAAATGCAGATCTCGGCGCACCGGTCATTGAAGAACTTCACCGCCAGGGTGTAAAACTGATCCTGATGCGCTGTGCCGGATACAATAATGTTGATCTGGAAACTACAGCAAAATGCGGGATCCAGGTGGCACGTGTTCCCGGTTATTCTCCGGAAGCAGTTGCCGAACACGCCATGGCACTGGCTCTTACCGCCAACCGGCACACCCACAAGGCATATATCAAATGCCGTGAAAATAACTTTGCACTGAACGGTCTCATGGGCGTTAACTTTTATCAGAAAACAGCCGGAATCATCGGCACCGGAAAAATCGGTCAGGCAATGGCAAAAATCTGCCGCGGCTTTGGCATGAAGGTAATTGCTTATGATCTTTTCCCTAATAAAAATCTTGACTTTCTGGAGTATGTTTCACTGGACGAACTCCTTTCCACCAGTGATCTGATCAGTCTGCACTGTCCGATGACTCCGGAAACAGAGCATCTGATCAACTCCGAAACGATTGCAAAAATGAAAGATGGTGTGATCCTTATAAATACCTCCAGAGGCGGACTGATCAAAACCGATGACCTGATCGCAGGTATCCGTGATCACAAATTCTTCGCCGTTGGTCTGGATGTTTACGAAGAAGAATCTGCATATGTATATGAAGACATGTCAAGCAGCATTCTTCCTACTTCCACGATCCAGCGTCTTCTGTCCTTCCCAAATGTGACCATGACCTCACATCAGGGATTCTTTACGGTAGAAGCACTGACCAATATTGCGGAGACAACCCTGGAAAACGCAAAAACTTTTATGGATGGAGCTGAAATGAAAAATCTGGTCCACTGATCAGTCTCAGACCTGACATGCAAAATCCCCCGGATACTGATCGTTTATCTGTATCCGGGGGTCTTATTTTGTTCTTTTGATTTTAATAGATCTCGTCAAAAGACTGTCCGTCATCGTCTGTGTAATAAATGCGCTTTGCATCCTGAGTGAAGATCAGCTTCTGTTTCCCTGCATCATCAAGGCTGCACTGCTGATAGGTGACGCCATCCTCTACCGGAAGCATACTGTCTGCATTATCATAGTCTGCAGCAGTCAGATTGGAAGGTACATGGCCATACTCATAAATGTACTGGGCCACTTCATCTTTATCTGTATAGGTGCCATTTTCATCCAGTTTCTTTTCGCTCTGTGAGTCTGCTGCATCCGATGAAGCGGACCCATCTGTGTCTCCTGATCCTGCAGCATTTTCAGAATCCTGCAGTTGCTCCAGGTCGCTTTCATCAGCTACTGCCATCTCATCGTCACCATTCTGGTCCATGGCCTCCACTTCATCCTCACTCAGAGGTTCCAGGTCATCCTGAAAAGCAGATTCGTCGTATTTTTCCTTATCTTTGCATCCTCCCAGCATCATCGCTGCCACCCCGGCAAGCACCAGGATAAAATATCTGAACTTTTTCATGGATCAATCTCCTTTCATGGAATATCGTTCTCGTAAAAGTGCAATTTCTCTTTTCCATCCTTCATCATCATTTGGTGTCTCCAGAATAAAGGGAATTCCCTCAAGAGCCGGATGGCACACCACATTCACAAGTGCATCCAGGCCGATCTGACCTTCGCCGATCTTTGCATGACGATCCTTATGACTGCCCAGTCCGTTTATACTGTCGTTAAGATGAACAGCCTTCAATCTGGAAAGGCCGATCACCCGGTCAAACTCATCAAGAACACCATCCAGATCATGGACAATATCATAACCGCCATCCCATACATGACAGGTATCCAGGCAGACACCCAGTTTATTATTTTTTTCCACCCTGTCAATGATATCACGAAGCTCCTGAAACGTTGCTCCTACTTCTGAACCCTTGCCGGACATAGTTTCCAGAAGGACGGTCGTACTCTGTTCTTCTGTAAGGACATCATTGAGAATTTCCGCAATTTTGGTAATTCCCATCTCAGTTCCCTGCCCTACATGACTGCCCGGGTGAAAATTATAATAATTTCCCGGTGTATATTCCATACGTTTCAGATCATCTGCCATGATCTCTCTTGCAAAATCTCTCAGATTTTCTTTTGCGGCACAGGCATTCATGGTATACGGTGCATGTGCCACCAGCTTTCCAAAATGATTTTCCCTGGAAAGCTCCAGAAATCTTTCCACATCTGCAGGATCGATTTCTTTTGCCTTGCCTCCTCTGGGATTGCGGGTAAAAAAAGCGAACGTATTTCCGCCGTTTTTCAGCATCTGACGTCCCATGGCAGCATAGCCTTTGGACGAACTTGTATGATTTCCGATATATAATACCATATCAGCACCATCTCCCTGTAGTTTATATTTCTGCCTTTTGGCCTAACTATTATATCAAAAACTTCTTTTTCTGAAAAGTCCGCGATTCTTTCTTTACAATACTTACCATTCTTTCTATAATAAAGATATCTTTACATATGAAGGAGAGAAAGAATGGCAAACGACAATCGAAGGCGGCCGCCTCATGGCCATGATCCGGAGCAGGCACGCAGAGAAGCCGCCAAAGCACGAGAAGCACGGCGGAAACATTCTGGTTCTGCATCCCGTAATTCCCGTTCACATTCCACTGGGACTCGCAGGAATGACATCAGCAAAAAATCCAGATATTACCAGGTACGCCGTCAGAAAATGTTTCTTGCAGCTGGCGGGATCCTGATCATACTTATTCTTGTGATCATTTTTTCCGCACGTGCATGCATTTCTTCCCGGAAAGCTGCAGAAGCCGCTGCACTGCAGAAGGCCCAGGAAGAGGAGGCCGCAAAAAAGGCAAAAGAAGAAGCTGCTGCTGTGAAAGATCCCGTTTCACTGACGCTCAGCGTAGTCGGGGACTGCACGTTGGGTACCGATGAGACCTTTGATTATGACACAAGTCTGAACGCATGCTACGATAACAACGGCAAAGATTATTTCTTTAAGAATGTAAAAAGCATCTTTGAGGCAGATGACCTGACAATTGCCAATTTTGAAGGAACCCTCACCGATTCCGATGCCAGAGAAGATAAAACCTTTGCATTTAAAGCACCCGCCGAATATGCTCAGATACTCACCAGCGGTTCCGTTGAAGCCGTAAACACTGCAAACAATCACAGCCACGATTACGGAGAGCAGAGCTACACGGATACTCTGACTGCTCTGGATAATGCAGGCATTACACACTTCGGTTATGATGATACTGCAGTTATGGACATCAAGGGAATCAAAGTTGGTCTTGTCGGAATTTATGAGCTGAAGGATCATCTTGGGCGCGAACAGCAGCTGAAAGATAATATCGCAAAGGTCAAAGCAGATGGAGCAGAGCTTATAGTTGTGATCTTCCACTGGGGCAATGAGACCGAAACAGTTCCTGATACCAATCAGATGACCCTTGGCCGTCTTGCTATCGATGAAGGTGCAGATCTGGTATGTGGCCATCATCCGCATGTACTCCAGGGAATCGAAACCTATAAAGGAAAAAACATCGTCTACAGTCTTGGCAATTTCTGTTTTGGAGGAAACAGTTCTCCAAGTGATATGGACACCATGATCTTCCAGCAGACCTTCACTGTCACCTCAGAAGGCGTACAGGCTGATAACGTGACCAATATCATTCCCTGTTCTATTTCTTCCGCAGATGGCTACAACAATTATCAGCCAACTCCTGCATCCGGAGATGAGGCATCCAGGATCAAATCCAAGATAGAGGAATGCAGTGCTGCGATTCCTGCCGCGGATTCTTCATCCGCTACATCGGAAGGCTCTGACAGTGAAGAATAAATAGCATAACAAAAAATAATATCCCAACAGATCCTGTAATAATGCATGTTTCCATGCTGCGATCCGTTGGGATATTATTTATATAAAAAGTAATTTTAAATCTTATTCGATCATCATGGCATCCCCTATACTTACGGGTGTGCTAAAAAAATAAACTCCTTGTTTTATCATACTTGCCAATCCTTTTGTCTTCTTTTTTTCTACTGTTTGCAATTATAGCATTGTTTCACTGTTTCCGCAATAAAAGCCCGGATTTTATGCGTTCCGAGCTTTTTCTTATATTTGCCTATCTTTCCGGGCGGAAAGTGCTATTTTTTCTATTCCGGATCATTGCCATCAAAATCAGGATTTATTACCCATTCTTCTCCTACTTTCACTTTCGGCTGCTTTACAGAATAGGCACATCTTGATCCGCAAGGAACATTACAAGTCTGGCAGCACTCTTCGACACACATCCCCGGAATATGTGGGCAATCATCCAAAGTCGCCGCACAGCTTTTTCTCGTGAATCTCCTTTCTCTATACATTCGATCTAATCGTATCTGCCCTTCTAAATCATTCTTCCTCATACACAGCATTCGCCTCTTTCTCTTTTCCTCGCTCCATGTAATAATCGTAAAGAAATTCCTGTTGAGCTTTTGTATATCGTTTCAGCGGATTTCTTGTAGGAACAGCGATTCCCTGAGAAGGACTATGTAGAAGAATCCAACCATGTTCCACTAACCAATCCCCTGCACCGATTAAGCCAACATTGCACTTGACTTGCATATCCACTTCAGAATCATCTGCCACTTCCGGGAAATGCTCCTCAATATAATTTTGCGCCCATTCCTGATGATTTCCCCACTCTACTTCATAGAATGTTCCATCCGGAGCCAACCATCCATAGTCCTCTGTCGAATGTTTCTCTTCGTCCAGCATACGTTCCATAAACCCAGCCAGCATATCTGAACCATAGCGGCTTTCTATCGGCTGTCCGGTTTCTCTTCTAACCTCATTCTTTAAGCTCTCCGGAACATATTCCATTGCAACTTCGTACCATTCCATATACATTTCCTTTTCTTTTTCAGCTTTTTTCCTTTTTCGGATTTCTTCTGAATATCGGCAGAAAATATTAAATCGTTCTGGAATATCTGGCTGTTCATTTGCATCGTAAGCTGTCATGCAAAATGTCCCGTTTGCTGTGTTTCCTGAAAATTCAGCTCTTCCGATAAGAACATCTTCTGCACGCCGCCGCAGTTCCTTTTCGGACATTTCAGTTCCACCCATGCAGCTCAGCAGCAAATCCATAACTTTTTCAAATTCTCTCCCTTCGCAAAACATCCATTCTCTTGCAAGTCGTGTGATAAACTCTCCTTCAATACTAAAAGTCATCTTTCTTACATTTTCATTCATGATTTCTTTCCTCCAGACAGATCAGATAACAAATTCATATATAGCTCTTTATATATATTCCTTTCGGTTTCCAAGCGTATCATCTCCTCGTGAATTTCACTTCTGTTATTCTGTTCTGGTTCTACCGTAACTTCCTCTTGTTTCTCAAATTCGAGTTCTGAGACTACCGATTCCAATGCTTCCGCCATCGGGGATGAAAACTCTTCCGTATATGCCTTTGCCCATGTTTCCAAAAACTTCCCGGATTTGGTAGCAATGCCAATGCCAATACTCACAGCAAGAGCCTTGTCTATATTCTTCTGCTCGGTGTCCGTAATTTGCCCTATGTAGTTGCCAATTCTTCCCTTGTAGATAGTTTCAATCTGCTCGCACAAAGCAACGGATGGTCTTGTAGCTGTATTGATCTTAACATGTGTCGGCAATGTTTTCTTTTCCTGGGTTGTAAGATACACGATGATTGCCACAGGGGAATGTTCATTTCCAATGTCATTACTGATGATTATTCCCGGTCTTCCTCCGGTCTGTTCGCTTCCAGTTCCTTCCGCTTCATGAATATAGTAAATTTCTCCTCTGTATACTCTACCTACCATCTTCCAGCCCTCCAAACTTTTTCTCTATACTATTCATAATAGAACGCAGCCTGCTTTCTCCGATTCCTTTCGTCTCAGAAATTGCCTGCTCCACCTGTTTAATGTCTATTCCGGGAACCGAATCTCTGCCGTCCTTGTACCCTTCCATATACAGATTCTTACAAAATTCCTCAAATTGGCTACGATCCATCTTTTTTACCCGTCTATAATCTTCTCTCCTGAGAATATTCTTACTGTCCTGCGCCATTTTCTTTGCAATATTTCCCATGCCGTTTTATCCTCCTCTAAAAATATGCTTTTACTTCTCTTCCGATATGAAGGAAGCCGCTTTTATCTAATGTGCATTTACGGTACATTTTGTATCTACTCCCAAACAGTTTCCGGATGTCCTCCGTCAACGGAATCTCCTGACAAATAGTTTCTCTCTTGTCATATACCAAAACTTTGTTTCCTCCCAAAATAGCTCTCTGGAATTTTACAATCATAACTGGCTCCTTTCTCCACTCCTCAACCTGATTCATTATTGTGTCAACCGCATCATCCCAGCCTTTGCTCCAATCATCATCTGCATCGCACCCGCCTATTTCATGTAGGTAGTTGTGTAGCCTATCTAAATCTATACTTTTCATAAGACCTCCTATAAAGGGCGGCTTACCAGCCGCCCATCAGTTTACAGTTATTCAGTTTTCCGTTTACGGTAATAAGCGGAGCGAAAGCCAACACGGCTGCCGGAGTCGGACCGAGGGCTGCCCAGGCCCACAAAGAACACACCAGCGCCGGAAGTGCTGAACCAGTAGCCCCCACAAAGCGGCAAACGCTCGCCATTCATGTCTGCATAGATATATGTTTCTGGTTCCCCGACAAACAACCCAAGATTTTTCATCACTTCCGGAAGGTTAAAATCAAACTTAACATCTTTCCAGCGGCAGCCATCATAATCTGTATCTTCCGGTTCTTCGGTAGTAAAACGGATTTCCCCATCTTCTGCCACCAGATACACACTTTCTTCTCCAACTTCCACCGGAAGCCACAAGGAACTATTTTCAGATAAATCAATCGGCATAGCAGCATCATTGTTGTTGGCAATCTCCAACTTCCCATCCATCAGTCTCATGCCTCTAACCCATTCGTAAATGTCGCCGCACAATCCCTCTACTCCAAAAGCTGTATGATCGTGTGTCCATGTATCCGGTCCCGTTCCAGTCAACATCCGAGAGCCGTCATAAGTCTCGCATCTCTCCTCCGGATTGCCATGATACTTTCCGTAGTTTGTATTTCCATGAGGCAGCGTATCATTTTCCAAGCTATAATTAGCCAGAAAACCATGCTCCATCGCAGTCATTAGATGCCAGCCTTCTCCTTTGTCAAAGCAAGCCTTTTCCGCCTCTTCCAGTGTTACATCCGTTGCTGGCTTCTGCATTGGCAAGCTATACGCCAGCCCATTGATGATGCAATTCTTATACTTCGAGATGAAAATTTCATCATAAACCTCTCCACCGATAATAAACATTGAATGAATAGGCTTTACATCCGGTTTTCTTGTAAACTTAACCATGATTGAAGGCAGACCATTCTTGTCCATCACAACCACATTGTCCTCTCTGTAAAATTCTCTGAACTCTACAAAATTTTGACAAAGCCCGGTTTTGCCGATTTCCAATTCCTTTCTTACGCATTTTCCTCCAACTGCATCCACACAGTTTCTGTTGCAAATAACATTCATCGTATTTTCCTCCTTGTGAATTTATTTTTATGCCATAGGGCTTTCTGATTGCCCTCTGGTTGCAATTTGTATTACCAATCGGTAAGTTTATAGGCTAAAGAAAAATCAGCCTTATTTGAGCCGATTTACAACTCATATATTATCAGTTCCTCATTATCTGCTGAATCGCACTTCTCTTTCCACTCCAGCTTACGGATAACGCTCCATCTGGAGAAATTGATATTCGACAAGTCATATCTGTCATATACTCGTTTGTCAATAACCAGTCGGCTACTAAAACCTTTATCCTGAAGCACGCCGCTGTTTGACAGATTCTTTAGTGCTATAATATCCACATCCGTACACTCTGCATGAAGCGTGAATGTAAATCCATCCAGCTCCTTCAAGATTTCTTTGCTGATCCCCTTACCGTTCCAATAAGAGGTATACAAGTACATCTTTCCTCTATACCCTTTGTCCCACATTCGATTGATAAACTCCAGTACCTTGCCCGGAATCAACATCGGCTCGCCGCCGGTAATTACAATTTCCTCGTAATCCAGCAATTCTTCATCTGTATGTACTTCCCGGTATTCTGGAAGATTCGTATTGCAGCACCCCGGACAATTCCGGTTGCATTTAAGCGTTACGATCACTCTCGCCGTTTTTTTCATAACTTCCTCCCTTAAATCTGTTCGATTACAGAATTGGCATCATCCAAGTACCCGTATGCTTCATCCAGCATCTCAATGTAGTTCTGCATCTCCTCGCCTCTGTCTCCGTCTCTGAAGTTATCTGGAAGGTTATCATAGCTTTCCTCCTCTTCGCTCTTTACTTCTTCCAGTATTTCCATTGCTTCAGCTACCTTTCCAAACGCTTCAGTAAGTCTCTTTCTTCTCTGTCTGTTCATAACATCCTCCTTATACCCATGCTGGTTTTGTCTTTGTTTCTGGTAACTTAAATAACCACTTAATGATTTCCTCCGGAACTTCCTCTTTAATCCAACCATGTCCATATTTGTATCCGCAAATCGGGCAAGGTTTTCCAAGAAATCCAAGCGGATGTTCACTATAAGAAATCCACCCCCTCGTTTTATATTCTGTGTTTGAACGCCCAAGACAGTCCTTCTCTCTAAACTCATAAAATTCTGGATGTTCTGGCAATTCATCGTTGTATGTTGTTACACCATAACCAACATTTGCATACATTGTTTCTTCTGGCGTTGGAACAAAAGTTTTTCCGCTTTTCAAACATTCAATTGCTCTTTTCTCAGCAGCTTTGATCTTGTCCCATGTTTCTTGTGTCCTATCCCATTTCGTAACCTTTACTTTTTCCTTCGTCTGCTCTACCCAGCCAAGCTCTTTCATATGTTTGCAATAAGGGTGCATATCGTTAAGATGCCATTCATCCCAAATATCACAGAATTTCTGGAGCATTTCGTTTGTCCAATCTTCAGTTGGCTTCCCACTTCTAATTTCATCAACGCACTGTCCGGCTGAACCCATGCAATCACCGTTTCTGTTTGGTCCAACAACTCCGCAGATGCTTAACCTCCCATCTTCATATTCAATCTTTGCATACGCATTGGCTTTTCCATAATATGTACTGCATACGCAAGGATTTACTACTTTTACTACCGACTTCCCCATTATGATTCCCTTCCTTTCTTCGCTTCCTGAACGATTTCTTGCAAATTATTTTGTAAGAGATACTTCATATCTTGCAGCCTAATTTCTAATATCTTATCCAATTCCTTTTCTACCCCTTCCGGAGTGATTTCCCGGCAATTACAGTGCGCCGTCAAAATAAGTTCATCAAAGGAAATTCCATCCAACAAATTATCATGTCGATCAATGTCTTCTCCCAGCTTCCATTTTCTTTCAGATCCCATGTCGAGTCTCCTATCTGCTCCATTCTCCCACTTTGTTCCCATTCACATCCATCATGATTCCATGATCTAAGCCCGCAAGTAAATCATCCCTTACTTTATCTATGATTCTTGCTATTTCTCTAGCCTCGTACCATTCATCCTCTTCTCCAGTATACAGATCACAAAAGGCTGAACCTCCTGTTTTCATGTTCAACTTAAACATTTATTCTTCCACCTCCACTTTTACGAACATATCAAAATTTTCGCATAACTCGCACTCCATGCTACTCATTATATTCTGGCATACACGGCATTTAGAGTGCAGCTGATTGTAATAATCCGGGTGATGCTCTTTCAAATCTTTAATTGTCATCTGAGCCAGTTCTTTACTCTGTCCCAATTCTAATCCTCCTCATAGTCTTCGTAATCAATCTGCATAACCTCACAGATTCCTTCGTAGCTTGTACCGTTTTCATACATGTTTTTTACCATCTGCCCATGAATCGTGCCATCCCACTGTCTGATATGACTTTCAATCTCTTCATTTAAGCGATGATTGCTTCTGTCTGCCATCTCTTTTCCTCCTACCGTTCGATGTTTTCTGTGAGCTGCCATACTCCTCCGATAAATCCTGTCGGCTTAATTCTGTATCCATAGCTTTCAAACCGTTCTCTGACCTCTTTGTAAAACGGTGCATCGCTGTATGAATCTTTGCTACAAGAAAAATAACATTCATGTCTGCCCTGCTCAGTAGCTTTTTTAATGTCAGCGTTTACACGCTCTACAATCTTACTAACCGCCTTTTCTCTGCTTTCTCTCATTTCTTTGGTAATCATCATTGGTTCCGTCATCTATTTCACCTCCTGCTGTTTAAGCAAATATTCTAACATCTCCTTCTCTTCATCCAGCTTACTAAGTTCAACTCTGTATCTTGCGATTTTATCTACATATCCAGGGACGAAAGTTTCAATTTCATATGCTCCATATTTTCCGGCTGCATCTTTGAATTCTGAAACTGCTCCGTCTAATCTTTCCTGACTAATTTCCATTCTCATTTCGATTCTTTTGATTTCGTTTTTGATTGCTTCCATTCTTCTTACCTCCATACTTACCGTTTGATAATTTTTATCTTGTCATCATCTTAACTTACCATTTGGTAAGTGTCAATCATTAAATTTATATTTGCGGAAATTTTTTGGAAATAAACTTACAACTTTACACAATAGAAAATCCGGAGGGATAAAACCTCCGGACAAATCTATGTAGTCTTTTCCAATGTGCCTGCCAGTTCCTTCTTCAAGACCATAATCTCTAATACAATTTCGTCTAATCTTGCAAACACACCAGATAATGTTAAATTCTCATTTTTCACATCCGTTTTCTGCTGGTCCAAAACCTCTGGAATACGGATCACAACATCTTCTCCGCACTCTTCCGTAGCCACTTCCTTTGTAAACCAATCCTTGAATCCCTTTGGTGGCAGCATACCATTCTTAATAAACTTCTCTGCCTCTTTTTTGTTGAAGCATCTTGCGTTCGTCTCGCCACGCCGATTTCCTGACACCCACGGAACCTTTATCATTTTTCCAGGAATCTTACTTCTCGTGACCGCTTTGTTTGGAGCTTCAAACCCCATGCAATCGGCAATATCAATGCCAACATACCGGCGCTCCCCGTTTTCATCTCTGACTGTCCTAATTTCTCCAAACCGTTCGTCTGCGTATACTACGCAATTCTTGTCTTCAAATTCATATCTACTCATACCGCACCTCCATAATACGCTGTTCTCAAATCTTCCAGGTTTCTTCCGAACTCTTCTCTCAGCAAATTCAATGACTGCTCCAGTTGTATGCCGTCTTCATCATCAGATAAGCCGACATGCCCATCTACGAAGGTATCATCAATCATGCGGATCAGGGCAGATACTTTGTTCATTTTGATGATGCAACTCTCTAAGCTCTGCATAACTTCACTCCTTTACTTATTGCACCGAAGCTGCGGTTATGCTATACTTGAACTGCTATTATAAAACCGTAGCTTCCAGCTAGTTTTACAACCTTTCCTGATGCCCGTCTGGAAGGGTTGTTTTTTGTTACACCATCATTCTAACTTACCGTCTGGTAATTTCCATCATTTCAAACCATGTTTCCCAAATTATAATGAAATTACCGTTTGGTAAGTTTAAGGCAAAACTAGATAAAGATACCATCTTTCAATGTGCCATCTCCATACTTGCGATACAGTTTGTACGCATCTTCTTTTCCGATTGTCGTAATACTATCCGAACCATTTTCCCAGTCAGTGTACCTTGCTACAAAAAATCGCCCAAAGCAATCTACATACAACTCAAACGCCATCCCATCAATATACTCATTGATTCCATCACGGTAAAAATCACCGCAAAGCATATCTGCCTTATGAGTATCATATAAAACGCCGTTTACCACCTGTCGCACACGGCGACCATGCCCTTTTCTCCTGCTTTCAAATTCAATTCCACTTTCCAGCTCAACAAGCCTTACTTCATATCCCAGCTTATACGCCATGCTCCTCCACTCTTCGGCTGTGAAAGAGTTCTTCTTTAATCTCTGAGAAAAATTCTGCGGTGTCCATCCCATCTTTTTTGCAAATTCCCTCTGAGAATACCCTTTTGCATCTAAGGCATCTTTTAGGATTTCTGACATACTTTTGCCGTTATCAACGGTTCCTAACTCTAAATTTACCATAATGCTCTCCTTTTACCTTAATCCTCTTTTTAATGCACACATAGTACACATTCTTCCGTCAAACATATCTTCGCTGAATCCTTTTGGAAGGGGGCGTTTCCAGCATACAGCCCCACATTCTGGACAGCTTGTCTCCTCCCACGATTTATCATTCGGATCCGGCACATTCACTTTTAATGGCATTGTAATAATTCCGCCACGATCACTTATTCTTCTTGGTTTAATTTGCATCAACATCCCTCCGGTATCAATATCTGCATATGCTCCATTTCCCTTAACCAATCAGAGAAATGCGTTCCCTGCTTTTTCTGTTCTTGCAATCCAGGCTCTTTACTGAAATACTCTTCCAGTGCTTTTAATGTATATCGCTCTTCTTTTCCTTCCTCGCAATAACGCCATATTTTTTCTTTCATTCCTTTTTGCCGCCTTCATTATCTTTGCTGAAAACGCAACTCAGTAGTTCGTGGTTTTCGCCGATCATCCGAAAGGCAAAAACTTCTCTCGCCTCTGGATTTTCTTTGCATTTCCTAATAGCATCTTCTCTCGTGTGTGCAATATCAAGCTGTAAATCATTCCCATCCTCAATAGAAAAATATACCTCTGTTTTATTTTCTCCTCTGTACAGCAGATATGCCACACCTTTCGGATGGTTTTCATCGAACCAGTGCCAAATTTCCTCTCTATCCGTCCCTTTCGGGAACATCGCAATCTCTCTGATTCCGACCATGAACCGGTAATCATTTGCCAGGACCAATCTGCCATCAGCATCCTCATTAAACGGAACATCTTCCAGATTTTTCCAAAATCCCTCCACCATGCGGTAACACAAACTTTTATCCCCGTTCCAATCACAGAAGTTGTCATTGTCTATCATACATTCGCTGCATAACATCATAGGGAATCCGCATTTAGGGCAAAACGCCTGGTAGCCATTTCTAAGAACGCTCCATTTGAAGGTATTTTCTGCGCCGCAATCTGGACACTCTTCCGTAACCATGCCCATCCGCATTTTCATAAGCTCTTTCTGCTTTCGGATCACTGCTGCGTGAACTTCTTCATTCTCTTCTCGAAGCCTTTTAACTTCCTGTCCTAATTCACTATTGAACGCATCTGTTATTGACATATACTACTCCTCCTCAAAAATTTCTCTCGCTTTGTCTGCCAGCATTTCATTTCTCGTTGTTTTATCATCGAAAATATGCAAGCACTCAGACTTCAGCCTTTCCAAATTCTTTTCACTTGCAGTTACTCCGATTTCTTTTAAGGCATTTAACAAATCTTCATCGTACCATTTTTCAACATACCAAGCGTTATCGTCTGGCTCGCCATCATGTTTCACTCCGCAATGTGGGCAATAATGCTCTCCATAGCACCAGAACCATTTCCCGCACGCAGGACATTCCGCAAGTTCTTCAGCCCACTGTTCTTCCAGATAAGTTTCCGGATGCTGCCAGTCCACCGCTTCAAAAATACGGTCAGCTATATCCTCTTGCCCGTTACACATATCCAAAAAATCTCGCCTTGTATAAAGGGAATCGCTTAGCTCTGGAATATAGCAGACTTTATCTGGATGCTCCTTATCAAAATACACTTCTTCATCCTTGAAGATGTTTCCCTGTCTGTAAAATCCACGCTCTATCACTGCACCTTTTTCGTTCATTTCATCCGCCGGTATGAAGCTCCCGACCTTCACATATTCTCTTCCCTCTAAATTACCCATAGACAACCTCCCCGAATAACGCATACTGGATGATTTCATCGGCTGCTGCCCCATCTATCTGACTCGTATCTACGCCAAGACGCCCTCCATGAGGTAGCGGTATCAATTCCGCCCCCGGTACTTCCAGCCACCTTTTTAATCCTTCCATGAACTTTTCTTTCGTCAAAATGTACCACTCTGTATCATCCTGATCGAACGGTTCAACTACATGGATGTGAAGCTCTCCATCTCTCGCAATCTGTTCATGCCCCCACTCTGCCACTCTTTTCTCTTCTGGAACTTTTGCCATATTCGCCCAATAAGTAATACCACCTTCCAGTGCTGATACCATAATGTCATCAATATCTTCAGGAGTTATCACCACGCTGAAGCTCAGATTCAATACATTGTTGAGCCCCAATCTTTTTACTTCTTCCATTACTCACACACCCTTTCCACATAGTCTACACTGTTTGTCTGAAATCCATTTTCCGCACAAAACTCCACCCAGCAATCCAAAAGCTCCGCCAGATCATACGCATCAAATTGGGTTTCATCTCCATCGTTGAAACCGATGTTGTATGTGCCGCCTCCAGCCTTCACTGATCCTGCCGCTGCCGTTCCTAATGTCATAATTTGCCTCCATTTCTTCTATATCTTTTCCTGAATGCCAGTCCACTTCAAAAATATCCGGCTCTGCACACGCATCATCTGCCGTCAAAACAATATTTCCTTTGTCGTATTCATTATCCACATGGTCTAAAGCCTCTTCAAGACTATCTGCTTCCACCACAATTTCCCTACGCAGAGTTTCCTGAACCGCTATACAACATTTCATGTTAAAACCTCCTATACTGCTTCATGAAATTCTTTTCTGATTCGTGCATCTTTCTCTTTGCTCGTTTTAATCATACTCCACCCACTATCATAGGCATCCAATGCAATGTACCCATCGCCAGTAACCGTGATAGATGTCATGCCATCAAATCCGATTTCACGAAGGTTTTCGATCAGATCTTTCAGATGCGGCAAAACCTGCTTGCATACTCCTCTAAACTGCTCCTCTGTTATTGTCTTATTATTTTCCATCTCTGCTCCTCCTTAACTCTACTGTTGCTAAAACAATTACCATGATTGCATCAATTATGAGAGCCATACCATTCAGGATGTTCAGCCCTTTCTGCACTGTCAGGCAAATCAGAAACGCCAATAGCACTACCAAAATCCTTCTCGCTTTCCTCATTTACTTTCGCTCCTCTCTATGCTATACTAAGCAGACGGAAGGGAGTTCCTGCTCCCCTCCGCAGAACTGTTTGTTCAATCAGCTAAACCAGTTAAGAATTGCTGTTACTATCACAGAAATAATAGTGATTACAGCTAATAGAATGTTGGCGATGCACTCTATCTTCTGGTATTTGAGAAGCTGTTGTTCGAGCAGTTCTTTTTTCTTCTGCTTCTTTTTCTTGCCCAACGGACTATCCTCCTTTCCAAACTTACCAACCGGTAAGTTTTTCTATAATCTTATCTTAACTTACCCACCTCTGGTGTCAATCGGAAAGTTTATATTATTCTGTTTTGCATCTACTCCTTTTTCCTGTGATTATGCAAGGCGTAAATCATGGCGTTTCTTACTCGCCCTGTCAGGCGATAAAATTCATCATCATTCATTGGATTCATGTAAAATTGAACCGTTTCCAATCGGTCATCCTGATCGTATATCTTGATTCCGTACAACACATGATCTGCTCCAGTCCGCTTCATTATTCTCGCCGCTTCACGCTCAAAGCGAAGCAGTTCTCCTGGAATCTGAGCCAATTCTATTTCTCCACGCTGTTTACAACCAGTTGAATCCCGTAAGCTCCACTTTACCATTCGTCTTCCTCCAAATCCTCTTCCCATTCATCCGGCGGATTTACCTCATACCCAGCAATGGCATACCATCTTCCGCACCCTGGGCATTGGCAGCACCCATAATATCTATCTTCCAAGAAAAACTCTTCTCCACATTCACATCTTGCAAGCGCCGGAACGCTACATGATGTTTTTCTCGTAACAACTCCAAGACTTTCTACTTCTTCTGGATGCTCTAAGCACCACATGAAATTCTTTTCGGACAGATTATTAAGAACTACCTTTCCATCCTTCCACGGAAAAGCGAACCCCGCCTCCGGATCATTCCGGAATCTGTATTCTAAGTTCAATTCCTCGTGATATTCTGTATGTGCCGGTCTAATGATTTTCATTTTCTTTTCCTTTCAAAACTACATAATCAATTTCATAGGTTCCATATGCCATACTAAGCACATCTCCAACCGCCTCTTCTGTACAGCTAAATTTATCTCTGAACATTTCTTCCAGCAAAACTTGTCCGCCGTCTATTTCCGGAAAATCTTGACTCAACTCATACTGTTCGTAATAAATATAATCAACATAGCCTTCTTCAATATCTTCCGGAAGAAGATTATCACCAGTACCTTCTGCAATACGGACAATCTGTTTCATTACCGGGATGAATATGTATAAATCATCGTATCTATTTTCTGCACTCACAGCATAGCCTCCTTCTTCTCAAAATCAAATATCCCAATACTCTGAATATATTTCTTTGTGGTCCGAATCCCACGCCCAAACTGTTTTCCTTTAATGTACTGCCGGAGGTAATATCCGCCGACCAGCTTTACTACCTCCCATGTCTTATCTGGATTCCAACGGTCCTGATAGAATGTTCTCTGTACGCTCACGATTACACCTCCTCAAAAAATGTAGTTGCTATTCTCGCCACATCAAAGCAGATGCTTGTCAGCTCCTGATCTGTATCGCTGTGTTCCATAATGTCCTGAGCGATTTCTACGATGTCTTCTGTGGTAATATTTTCTTTATCATCTGCCAGATCATACAGTAAATGGTTATATGCTGCATTGTCTCCGCCGGTATACCAGCGTTTTGAAATACAAAGTCTCCGAAGGGAATCTGCATTGATTTGTCTGATTTCTTTATATTCTTTCTTCATGGTTTATCCTCCTTACCGTTTGGTAATTTTTATCTTGCTATCATCTTATCTTACCAATCGGTAAGTGTCAATCATTAAATTTATATTTACGGAAATATTGTGGAAATAAACGATATGGTTTATATAAGGAAGGAACTGTTTTTTGAGATATGCCTTAAAAGCCTCTGAAATGCTTCTGGATTGATTTTATCTTTTTGCCGAAGGAGATATTGAAAATTTCTGTGGAATCGACTGGGACTTGATATGTCAAAAAGCTCATTCATTTTTTGTGCAATTCGTACATTTTAGATGTGCGTGCAAAAGCAAGACCGCATACGGCGGTTTTGCGTATATTCTCTTTATTATTCTGGTACTGGTAATGGTAATGGTACTGGTACTGGTTACAGTGGATTTTCCTATGGACTGTCCTGTGGATTATCCGGCGGACGCAAGAAACAGTTGACTTTTCTCTGGAAGTGGCATATTATAATCTTAGCTAAGAAATCGGATTGTATTCCATAGCCAAAGCGAAACCCCAGAGAGGCCAGTCTCTGGGGTTTCTTTTTTTGGGTTAGCTGTCTTTATCGTTTCGGTCTAACCACTTGCGGATGTAATAGCCAGTTACACTCGCCGTAACCGAAACAAGAAATCGGATTATGTATTCCATAGTACCACCTCCCTTCTGCTGGAGGTTCGACAGCATCTCTATAATACCACAGCACTTCACTGCTTTCCACATCTTTTCGACAAATAAAAAAATCCCTCCGCCAGTTTCCCGGCAGAGGGTGTGATATATTTAGCGTTATGCTCTTGCAATATATGCTGAATGAACGAATCCATAGATTCTTCCATCAATTCTGACATAGTACCATCTGGATCCATCAGTAGCATTTACTACATCGCAGACATCAACTAAGTTTCCATATCCAAGCCGAGGCCAGGACTTAATGATAGGATTGTTTGTGCCTGCCCATGCACGAACATTAAGGATATCAGCAGTCACTTTTCCAACCCACTGAGGAGTTTTGGTAATTACTCCATCATCTGAAACAGTAGTGTCTGCATTCGGCTTGCTGGAAGACTGCTTTGTAATGTATGCCGCTGCAACAAATCCATACTTTTCTCCCTGATTCCCTTTAATCTGCACATAATACCACGGATCACCGTCTTTATCCTGTACAGTTTCGCAAACGCCAACTTTCGTACCCTGGGAAATCGTAGGATAAGATTTCAGATTCGGATTTTCTGTTCCAGCCCAAGTTCTGACATTCAGGGTTCCCGTATTCACAACACCATACCATGCAACATTTTTATTGAGTGAACCGCCAGATGACGGAGGCGTTACCGGATTAATCGGAGCCGTTCCAGCCCCGCTGTATTTCGGACGGGCAAAACCTCTGATATTTCCGTTTCCAACGGAAAGAACACGGCGGGCAACTGCTTCTCCTTTGTTTCCTTCAATGCAAGTAATCTGCCCATTGGAAACACTTTCTACGAATCCGATATGATCGGAGTATCCGTTGTTAGGCTGATAGGACTGGTCCCAATTATAGAGGATAATATCGCCCGGTTTCGGAGTGATCGTGCCGTCTTCAATCCAAATTCCCTTCCCGATAAAGATTTTGACATGTTGTTCACATCCACACTCTGTTCCAATCAGATTTCTTGCTCCGGCTTTTATCCCCGTAGCTGAAACAGTAGTATCGCACCATTCATCCCAATATTTCACTTTATATCCTCTCGCAAGCGGCGGAGCATTATTATAAATATCAACAATTTCTTTGAACTTTCCGTTCGCTTCACTGTACCCAATCCAGCTCCTAATAACATTTAAAACATCTTGCGCTGTTTTTCCCACTTGTGTTTCCTCCTTTTCTCCAAAGTAATAATTCATATCTACATTTCCGTTAATACCAGGGATTTTCCCGCTGCTTGTGTACTGTTGATAATCACATTTCACATCCGGACTTCCGGAATAATCCGCAAGCCATAATACATACTTTTCCAGAACAGCTGGCGTATACATATTCCGGTAATAGTCCAGGTTGCAATACACGCCAGCTGTATATCCCTGCTCTTCCACATAGGAACAAAATGCCTTTGTGAATGCAATGCACTCATTCTTTCCGAGCTTCACTCCTTTTTCAGCAGCTTTCTTCACTGTGTCGTACTCAAAATCAAAGAACACAACAATATTTTTGCCAAGTCCCGCCTTCTGGATATTTGCAAGGCAGGAAGCCGCCTCTTCTTTTGCCCCTTCGGCTGATGTGGCGTAACAAAAATGATAAACGCCCCGAATCGGAATGCCGTACTTTTTGCACCCAGCCACATATTCTAAAAATCTTTCGTCAACAGCTTTTCTGTATCCTTCTCTCAAAATGACAAATTCTACATTTCTGGCAACTTTTGAAAAATCAATACTGCCTTGCCATTTTGAAATATCAATCCCTTTCATCATTCCGCATTTCTCCTTTCAAAACAAGAACACTGTTCTGTCCGTATTGTAATTTCATACTTCCCACTCAGACATTTCGCCTCGAACGGTCCAGCGTATTGATATACTGTTTCTCCATCGTGGTAAATCGTAACCCGCCCGTCCATTGCTTCCGGACAGTTTTCTTCAGATGAAATATTCTGAGTTTCCACGCTCCCTCTATTCTTCTCTTCTGGAAGCGTAACCGCAAGAGCTGTCATTAGAAAGGCGGAGCAAATAACAATCAGCACCCCAAATAGCGCCGTTAAAAACCATATTAGAAACTCTTTTCCTTTTCTTTTCATTCTCTTACCCCCAAAACGGAGCCTGACTTATGCCAGGCTCCGGCAGACTACTATTCCTCGTCAATCTCTGTTTCGATCAAAGTTCCTTCTCCGATTCCAGCATTTGCCGCATCGGTCAACCCTTCCCCGATGATGTAAGCAATCAGCGTTGCGCCTCCCATGATGATTGCAGTAACCTGAGTGATTGCGTTTTCCTGCGCTCCTGCAGCGATCATCAGCGGAGTAACAAAACCAACTACCGCTGCCCAAAATTTTCTACTTGTCAGTTTTCTTGCCCAATCAATTTTCTTCATGATACTTACCTCCTGTATAACTTTCATTTATTTGGCTCTGTGAGCCTCTGATTGTTCCCTGGCTGCCTTTTAATCCCGCCAGTGAGGATTTGTTTGATTGCATTATAAAAGCCGGAGAATGGCTCGTTAGGTCATTTCCGGCTCTGCATGAGTTCTGATATTCTTTCTTCTTCATTCATCTGGATCACATCCAGTAATCTCATGGCTGGCTGTACGGTAGTGTGCATATCCCCGTCCCCGCCTGCCTCTTCATAATCTCCGAACATTTTCCAGAAAGCATCCGACTCCATTACGGACCATGCCAATAACGGGTTCTTATCTTTGCTGGTATAGTAGCGGTAACTCTGAAGCAGCCTATCACGCAACTCATTTCTCTTAGTCTTTTTCCTTCTCTCTTCGATGTCCTTCAGCTCTTTGATTATCTCTTTCTGTGTATTTCTCAAATCATTGATTTCCGATGAAAACTCTTTCTGCCGTTCAATACTCTGTTCTCTCCATTTAGGATACTGTTGCACCTGTCCCAGAATATCTTTCATTTGCTTTTCTTTTTCAGCTTCCATCTCATATTTATCCTTGAAATACGCCTCTACCTTCTTGTATGTCTTCCACATAAAGATAAAGGCAGCGATTAAGAGAACCACTGTGCCAAGCCTCATGCCACCGAATACTTCTAAAAATTCGTCCATTTTTCACCGCCTCATACTGTTATGCTCATTTCATAATTCTCAGGTCCAGCTCTAATCAGCATCCTTCATCCCTCCCTTCTTATGGTGACGTGTTCAGTTTTTCGACCATCTGGTTATTTTCCCGAATCACCCTAACCAATTCTTCATCTAAATCAAACGCAGAATTTAGGCAAAAACGCCTCATGAGTTCAGAAATGATATATCTCTGATTCTCTATGATCGTATTCTGCACTTCCAAAAATTCCTCCTGGTTCATCGCCTTCCTCCTGGTTTTCTTTGTTGTGTGTCAACACTATTTCATCCAGAATCTTGTTTATCAACGCATCGCTATCGCAATGCTCCAACATACCAAGATAGCTCTGAAGGGTTTCTGAAAAGTCCTGCATCGTAATCTTGTAATCCGTATACTTTGCCGCCATACCTCTCAACGCTCTCCGTATTCTTAATGTGGTACTCTTTCGTATCACTACCCGATCCGCCCATATACGGTATCCTACAAATTCAATTCCTTGTCCGATAGGGCGTATGCAAGTCTTTTTATTCAAATGCAGTTCCAACTCTTGCAATAAGAATTGTTCTATCTGATCTTTCCAAATTCTGAGTTGTAATTTGCTATTGCACAAAATAATTACATCATCCATATAACGGATATAGAACCGGATATGCAATTCCCTCTTGCAATACTGATCTAATTCGTTGAGGTAGACATTTGCAAACAACTGTGACAGAAGATTACCAATCGGCATACCGACATCAAAAAGGCGTTCTTCCAAAGGCACATCGCCCGGAGAACGCCCCAACGGTAAACCAAAAGGTGTATGCTCGCAGTCTATAATGGAATACAATACCTTCAGCAGTCTTTTGTCTTTTATTTTCTTTGCAAGAATCTTTTTCAATACCCGGTGGGATATTCTATAAAAATACTTGCTTATGTCCAGTTTCAGGTAAAACCATTGTTCTTCTTTTCGGCTTGCCATTACAACCCAGTATTTTAGCCTTTGCATGGCACTTAGGCTTCCTCTTCCCGGAATGCAACCGTAGGAATCTTCTATGTATCCTTTAACCAGAACAGGATTTATTACCCGGTAAATAGCCCACTGGACAATTCTGTGTTTGAATGAAATTGACATTATCATTCTCTTTTTCGGTTCGTACACATAAAATATGTAGTACCGATCAATACTGTATGTGCCATTAAAGATTTCGTTCCGGATTTCTTGAACCATAGCCCAAGCGTCCAGATTATATACCAAAGCATCTTTATTGTATCTTCGACCTTGTGAAGCATCTTCTAGGGCAGCGTACAGATTGTCGATGGAAAATATTTCGTCAAAGACATTCTTTATTTTCATGTTACGATTTTCCTTTAGAAATCTATGTGTAGCAGCTTTCAATCTCTTTACTTGCGGCATCCATAGGCGTTCCGGTTTTCTTTGTGTCCGCCGGAACGATGCTACCCACTCTCGAATAGCACCATTTTTCTCCTGCCTTTCAGCCCAGAGTGGAAATAGACTCCTTTATCCTCTCGCACTGTCAGTAAGTCCTTGAACTTACCGCCTCTGGCATATGAGAGTAAAGCGGAGCGAAAGCCAACATTGCTGTTGGAGTTGGACCGAGGGTTGTTCAGGTTCACATTGAACACACCAGCGTTGGAAGTGTTGTTCCAGTTGCCCCCACAAATCGGCAAACGCGATAGCCTATTCCCATCGTGCCAGCCCCTATCGGGACCGGCACTGATATGATTTCTTACTGCTTGATGTCTGCTGCTTTCCACTGCTTTTCGCAGCAGATGGAGTATCATCGTACAGCCATTTCTTGTAACCGCCTAACATACAGCCGATTTCTTTGGAACGCCGTGTCCATTCAGCATGAGATGTTGCACCTTTCAGATACTTCAAACGGTATGCAAGCGTTACATAATCCTGCAATGCTTTATTCTTCATATCCAGATTTTTATGAGGCGTTTTCTTGGAGTAAGCCAATTCCAACTCGTTTGCAAGTTCCAACATATCTTCCATGCAAGCTGCAATTCTGTCTCCGAGTAACTTTTGATGCGGTACGCTCCACCTTTCGATTAGTGGCATTGCGTACTCTATCATATCAATAATTTTCATGCGGATTCGCAAGTTTTCAGTCTTTTGTTCTCCGTTCACCGTCTCATTTATCTCTTGCCATTCCACTTTGTTCCTCCTTAAAAGCAAAAAGCTCTGCTACCGCAGAGCAAACAGTGATTCGGTTTTACAGTTCACAGAAAGCGGAGCGAAAGCCAACATTGCTGTAGGAGTCGGACCGAGGGTAGTTCAGGTCCACATTGAACACACCAGCGCTGGAAGTGTCGAACCAGCCGCCCCCACAAATCGGCAAACGCTCGCCGGTAGTATTTACCCAATGATAATCGCCGCCATAGTCTCCACCCGGTTCATCCGGATATAATAACAATGCCTTCGCAATCTCTGGAGCCGCTGATACAGAAGAATGAAGAGTCATATCCTTATACTGACAACCATTTCCCTGATCTGTCTTGTAGGATACCGCACCAGAAGTAAGCTGAATCTTTCCTGATGCCCAATCCCACTTCAAAGTATCTGCTGTTCCAGGTTCAACAAGAGTTCCATCCTTTTTGATAGCTTTCCACTCTGTTGACTTGTCTCCCATATTTGTTTCCGCCAGCATACTGTTCGCATACGGAATAATCTGGATTTCTCCATCTTTCACACGCATACCAGCGCACCATTCCCACACATTTCCGTTCAGATCGGCAATTCCATCCGGCATCCAGTTATGATACCATGTAGCCGGTCCAGAACCGGTAAGGCAGCGTGCCGGTTCGCCTGGGTGTGATTCCGCTTCCTTGCTTTCCCACGCACAAGGAACGCCTTTTTCATGCTGGTATGTGGAATCCTTACCCCAGTTATTGTTTCCTCTTGGCATAGTTTCATTTTTTCTGCACCAGAGAGCAATCGCACTCCAAAGAGAATACGGGTTTAAGCTCCAGCCTTTTCCTTTGTTGCGGCAGAATGCCAACGCCTGATCGAATGTAACATAAACCTTCGGATCACGCATGGGAAGTGAGTACGCCCTGTCATTCAGTACAATATTCTGGAACTTAGACACATACAGCACATCCTTCTCTACACCACCTACCGAAAAAGCTGGATGGATATTCTGACTTCCTCCACTCATGATTTCCGCAATTTTCATTTTCGGAAACGGAACCATAACAGACGGCATTCCCATATCATCAAAAAGGACGGTATTCTTACCGCCCGTCATTGCTTCAATCGCTAACTTAAAATCATCAAAATTTGGCATCTCTTATACCTCCATATCCCATAATCTCAATTCACATTTGTTAATATCAAAAGGAACCGGTTCTTTGTTTGTAATAGTCGGAGATTCCATGCTCTCCTCATTTTCTGGATCATAGTCCGGATTTACTGCGGTTGTCTCAATGTACTCTCTTGCCGGCACAATAAGCTGTGCTACATATCTTTCGCCGGAATCAGCGCCCATAACCAATGCTCCTGTGTAATCCTGGCAAATATCAATCACAACTTCGTAGTCCCTTTCCTTCTTTGAAACATTGAACATCAAATCTCCATCGTTGAAATCAATGTTTTTCCCCATTACCTCATAGGGAATGAAATTTGTGCCGTCTTCCGGCAGATATACTACTTTCATCAAAAATACCTCCTTCTGTTCTGTGACATTCTAACTGCTTCGTTTGTTCTTGCGGCTGCAATCTCAGCCGCCTCCCTCATAGCTGGATCTCTTCTATCCACACCATAGGTTTTCATGATGTGTTCTGCATCAGCTTTTCGGTTCTCGTTTTTGATAATCACATTCGCCATGCCTATACACCTCCTCTCACATAGCAATTCACAATAACTTTGGATGCAGAGCCGGTATATGCAATCTTGAATCCATTGAGCAGCTTATCGCTGAACTCAAATTCTCCAACCGCCCCTCCGGTAACTTCCACAACTTCGCAAGTAATGGTGTATTTCATGTTGTTTTTAGTTACCGGCAACTGAACCGTTTTCTTTGAATTGTTATGCGGATATTTCTGGGAATTGGTAAGCGTAACCTGAATCTTGTCCCCAGACAACCCCTCCAAAATTCTGCCGATGTGGAGAATATTCCTGGCATTTTCTGAAGCCATCAGCATTGCTTCCAGCGCCGCCATATCCATAATGTTAAAATTCGTAGCGTTCTGTGGCGTTCCTTGCTGCTTTACTTTTCCAGGAGATGCCGTGTGTTGAACCAAACCACCGCCTAAATCCTTTTCCTCGTATCTTCCCGGAAACTCAACAACATGGTCCTTCCAGTTCACAAGGTCTCTCATTATTCCTCAACCTCCCTTTCGCTGATTTCCAGCTGGCAGACATAATAAAAGCCCTCGGCAACAGAATCCATTTTCAAGGATTCCTGTTTCGAGAGCCAAAGATTGTTATTCGTATCATACAGCTGGATTTCTGTGACAGTTGCAGCTCCGGTAATTGCCGTCTCAATCTTGAATGAGATTTCTACCAAGCCTTCCTCTGTCACATCAACCGATTCGATTTTTGCTTTATGGTAAACCGAACCGATTTTGTACTTTGCGTAGGCAATCGTGCGTTTCGTGTAATCCCGATACCCCTGAATCGCCTCGTTTGTAAGCAACTTCATTTTGCATACCTCCTTCTTTATATCTCAAAAGTCTCTCCGCAAAGTCTATACCGTACCTGGTAACACTCTGTGGTAACTTCTGGAGCCAAACCCTTTTCTGCTTCTTTTGTCCCGATAGAAGTCCCAGGAACCGTACCGGCAACATCATTCTGATACTTATATCCTTCAGCACTCATTTCTGCATCCAGCCCAATTTCTACATAGGTAGCCTGGTTTCCCGTCTTAGGGTGCGTTCCTGTTTTCATTTCTTCGCTCGCAACTGGATAGAAAACCTCAAATCCTCTTGTCTCCGGCATTATTTCGACAGTTCCTTCTGCTGTTTTCAAACCAACGCTGACTTTCGGATATCGACCTGTTCCTCCGGATTCTCCTGTCATCGGAGTTTCATACTTATGTGCGGATGCTTCTGGCACAATATCTATTCCCGATTCCGCCATACGCAAGCCATAACTTACTGCCGGAGAAGTGCCGCACTGTGTATAATGAGCTGTCCATCTATGGACTCTTCCACATAGTTCCAACTTAGCTAAAGAAGTAAATTTCATGGTAAATGCTACATGGGATTGCTTGATCTCCTTCAGCTTTTTTATAAGAGCAGCCACATTTACCACATTGTCTCCAGCTTCCAGCGTAACCGTAAAAGTGTTTACAGGACCAGAAGCGTCATCTACATGGGCTTTTCTGCCACTGATATTTTCCAAAATAACTTCCATGTGGTACGGGTTCATAGGCGCTCGTTCATCACGCTTACTATAAATCAGTCTGCGCCGTTCTTCATACGGAAGCCCTTCTCGGACTGGCAACCCATACTTCTGTTCATGGTATCGAAGTCCCCAAGTTGCAGTTTCCGGAAATGCCTGGTACGGCAATTCCTCAATAATCTGTTTTGCTTCATCCATCTCTAATCCCATGATCTGAAAAATCCATTTTCCTACATAGGAATTATCATAGAATCCGCCTGAGTCCACCGAACGGAGCATCCGTTTTGCTGATTCACTAGAAGGAAATTTTTCTAAATCCATACTCTTTCCTCCCTCCTACGAAAACCGAACTTCCCCGGTTTCCGGATACTCGTCCTGATCTAACTGGATATTCTTTTCTTCGCCATTTATCTTCAAGTCGGCAAAGTCAAGAACTCCCGGAAGATTTGTTAGAATAGAATGAACTCTGTTGTATCGAATGATATTTTCCAATTTGGCTGATGCGTAATATTTCATGATTGCATCTTTGAAATCGGATTCAATCTGCTCTATGTTTGTGCTGCTATCATAAGATAGCCCTGTACAGCCATAGCTGATAATCTTAGTATCTGCCGCAACCACTGTAAGGTCTGCACTTCCTGTCGGCATAAGCCTTTTCTCTCTATCATCTGGTGACATGATGTGATTATATACGGCTTTTACCAGCCTCTCATTCGCCGGTCTTCCATTTGAATCCACCAGAACCAGCTTAACCGTTCCTGGTCCGTTCCATGTTGGGACTACAATACAATCCCCAATTCCAACAACTTCCTTCGCCCACCTCTTATAATCTGCATCATTTCCGATATTGGAGGTCCCCTCGGATTCATAGGCTTCCATGATTCTTTCACGATACGATTCATTATCTTCTTCATCTGTTCCACCGGTAATATCTTCTTCGTTATACAATCGGCTGATACCCTCTATTGGTTTCAGCATCAGAATAACCGTTTCTGCTTTTGTGTTAGAAGCAATACCGCCATCCGCCGCAACGATTGGAACCTTAACTTTCCCCTCTTCGGGTATAATAACTTCTTCCTCTACGGAAAACTCCAAAGAAGAAGATACAGCTGTTGCAGGCGTACACACTATGAATCCGGCTGCAATTCTCGTTCCGGAAACTCCCTCAAATGTAATATACCCGCTTGCTCTGTTTGCTTCCTTCCGGCTGATTCCCTTCTGTCTTCCATGCAGATCAAGCCATTCATCCCATGCCCACATCGGAAACATAAGCATCAATGTTCTAACAAGGTGGAACTGAATAAGCTCTGATTTCTCCAGCGCTGTCGGCATAGTAAAATCATAAGGAAATCCGCCTGGCATATCATCTATATCTGCCGGAAGATTATTCATCATTCTTTCCTGAATTTCCTCCGGGTTACTGCCTGACACAAAATCCGGAGCAACAAATTCAAATCTTTCATCTGCCATGTTTCTCACCTCCTCGCTCTGTTTCCAACTGCTATTGATAACGGAAACTCTTCCCATTCAATTCCTTTTACATTGAAACTGCAAACCACAGAATCTCCGTTCCATGAAAAAACAAATCCCCGCACATATTCTGTACGAGGATTCACAAGCAGCGCCTCGGTTATCGTTCGCTCAATCGCCGATTCCACGGCTCCGCTGCTCTTTTCTTTTATAGCAGATTCCATTTCTGTACCTATGGAATCTGAATACGCCAAACAAGTATAGCGTTCTGTGTTGACTACTTTTACACACCAAACCCGGTACGCTTCTCGTCCATCACATTCAAGTAGCTGGTTCGCTCCATTTCTCACGAAGTCCCCAGCTTCCAAATCCCACAATACGCTCGGCTTATATTTTTCGTCATACTGTTCTGATTCCTGAATGAGTTCCGGTACTTCCACCGTAGGGAATAACATATTTTCGCTCATAACATACCTCCTACAACCCACTCGCCGGGACGATTACATCAATGACTGTTACCTCATTCTGAACCCATGCAATAAGCACTCTATCTCCTGGCTTGATTGCCGGAAGAGAAACCTGGTGTCCGTGTGTGCCATTTCCGGATTCGTGTCCGCTATGCTGACCTCCACCGATTTCAAAGGATAATCCTCCGGCACATCTGCATACCGTATAATCTCCTTTAGGTATCGGGATCGGAAATGTATTTGCTTTCAGACTGTAATCTCCTTCTATACTCCCATAATCCAAAATCAGTCCGCTTTCTCCTTGCTTTGCCATACGCTGCGACAAAACTTTTCCCAACTTACTCACTCCAGGATTTCCCTGATACGGCATAACCACCACCTCCTACTACTCAAAAGTCCCTTCATCTACCCATCCGTAAACATTGCTGCTTCCATCCGTGTGAATTAAATGCCACGGATGTGCTTTTCCGTTATTCGGACAATTCGGATCGAATGTAATCTTTGCTTTTCCAGCTCTCGCATTATATCCAGGTGCGCCTGGCCATGAAGACAAATAATGTTTTCCGCCTTTGAAATACACTATATCTCCCACATTATAAGATTTCTTTGTAACCTGGTTATTTTTAATAACCTCCGTCACTGCTTTTTTCAAATCCATTGTCATTGATCCGCTATCTGCATCGTGCCGGATTCCCTTCACATAATAGTAATCTTTCAATGTGCCTACTGTCATGTGAACCAGATCTCCTTTTCTGATAAACGGAATATCCGGAGCCTGAACGGTAATATCTTCTTTTACCTTTCCCTTTTCATCAATGATTTCCTGTGCTGCTGATTGAGCATCGCTTACACTATCATCCTTTCCACGAATATAAATCTTCTGACGGACACCGAACTTTGTAAGCCCGTTCACAACAGCCTCTACACTAGAACGCCCATCGTCATCCTCTTGTCCGATGATTTTTACCCTGGTAATCATTCCGGATGTGCTTTTCTTATGCGACACTTGCTTTGTGTTATCTGCTTCAAAATGATATACCGTTGTATTGCTGCCCCACTCTATAACACTAACTTTGCCTTTGGCAGCCCGGATCATAGCAGAACCTCCACCTTTTTTCTTTGCATCATCCAGAATATCTAACAGTACATCTGACAGCATTTCAGTTTTGTACGCCAATTTCCCGTGTGTGACATCCGGTCCTTTGTACTTATCCATCGGAATTTGCCAGTCATCAAAAATTTTGGTAATCGCCGATTTTGTTCCTATTCCAGAGGAATAATAGATAAGCTCCTGGCTTTCCTGCAAATTATACAGTTCATCATAGCAAATAACATCGAACTTATCTTTGTTTCCTGAAAGCGTAGGCTTCCAATCGGTAATATACCCTCTGGCAACTTCCTCGTCTGTGGAGCCGTGAGATGCAAAAATGCCGACCAAACATCCCGGCTTCGCCAGGGATGAAATCAGTCCGGCACTTGTCTTATCGTTTTTGGCTGTGAAGGAAATCCTGACAGCTAATTCACCGTCATTCTCCTCCCAGCCTAAGTTTTCCACAAACTCCTTAATGTTGTACTGCTTTTTATCCTCCGTCATAACCACAAGGCGGTACTTAATGTTCGCTACATCAATCATCCTGCACCTCCTATGGTATCGTCAGAACTGTTCCTGGATAAATCCAATGTCCGTTATCGCTACCTCGTCCGCCTCTGTATCTCTTTGCTGTGGCTTCAATCGTAGAAGAGTTGGCGGAATAGATTTTTTGCCAGCTGGTTCCGCTTCCATAGTATTTACTTGCTATTCCCCATAAAGTATCACCACTTTTCACTGTATGCGTTCTACTTGATTGGGGAGCCGGTGTCGGTCTTGGAACCGTCTTCTTTGCAAAGGCAGCGATTTTCAATTCTGATGTTGTGTAAATCTTCAGTTCCTTATAAATCGTGAATGTAATAGAATAGTCGATATTCCCATACGCTCCGGTTTCTACCGGCTCAAAATCACTAATCGTCACATCGTAGTTGATATTTGTTTCAGTGACTAAGAGCCGGAGTACAGTTCCTTTTATCATCCAGTTCCTCAGAACCTTAACACATTCAGCCGGGGAGGACCACTCACGAATCATAACCTCGTTTCTTTTAGACTTCCCGTAAAAAGTTCCGTCCCATGAAATAGTCTCAGCTTCCAATCCTCTCGGAATCTTCACTGTTCCTTTTGAGATAATGTCGTAATTCTGATACTTGGTTCCGAACTTCGTTTTGATTCTTTCCGGAAGAGACTGAAATGTAAAGCTGGAACTTTTATTTGATACTTCGCTCAAAAATATATCCATAACTTTACGCCTCCTTTACTGGCATATTTGAAAAGACCATTTCTAATCTTTCTGCCAATTCTCCGCCGATTTCATCTGCAAGCTCCCTCATGTGTGTGCGGACTACTCGGATAATATCCGATTCATTTCCGCCGCTTCCGTCTATACGGAATGTAGGATTAACGCTTACATTCACATGAACTTCTGTCTTTCTTTCGCCTTCTCCAGAGCCAGATTTAACTGCAACCGGTTCCGTAGATGTGGTATCTTCCATATCCCCCTCTGAGAACTCGTGATTGCCTCGTGGTGCTTTTGTAAGCGTATCGTTGATGGAATTTAAGTCCTCATAGTTTTGGAACGGATTTGAGGTATATCGTGAGTTTTCTACAATACCGCCTTCGGCATATTTCTTTACGCCCAAAAGCTCTCCTGCTTTTTCCCATAAACTAAGTCCTCTGCTTCTTCTCTTGCTTCCAAGAGGAATGATTGCTTCTGGTCCATCTTCTCCTACCCAGGAAAGAAGCGGTCCATTTACAATATCTCCGTTGGCATTGGATGCGATGCTCGCATTTACCGTTGCCGTTCCGGAACCACCTCCAGAGAAACTGATTGTAGCTGACGGATTCGCCAGCTTGTAATTCGCCGTAATAGTAACTGGCGTTGTGGTATTGAAGCCCGGTGCAAACGCTGTATCAATAGCAGTTCCCGTATTTCCTTTCAAGGTTGTGATGGCTGAGTTGATCGGTCCCATATCCGTATTCTGGATTGCTCCTCCTACGCCGGTGCCAACCTGTGTACCAATTCCCGAATAGTCAATCAGTGATAACTGTGTTGGCAGTCCCGTACTGATATTCTCTACCAGAGGAGCGTAAGCCCCTGACAAATCAGCATTTGCCATCTGTTCATAAAACTCGTTGGAAAACGGACCTACGAAATCAACTCCTGAATAGGCTCCACTCATATCTACGCTGCTGAATGCTGTTGTAATCTGCTCCTGCATACTCTGAGGTATGGTTTCCGCAACTCCACTCATCATCTCTGTAATAGCCGTCTGAGCTTCCATGCTTAGGCTGTCCAGTCCGAGCCACTGAGATGCCGTTTCAGTATCCCATGTGGTAACATCTACGCCACTTGCCATAGCATTATGAAGAGCCGTCTGCAACTTTTCTGCGGTTGTCCCTTCAATATCCGGAAGTATTCCGTCCAGTTCCGTAGCGTAGGCTTCTGCGATTGCTTCCAACTGGAAATTTTCAACAGTAACCTGCATATCGGAAATTTTTGCCTCGTATCCGTCAGCTAAAGCCTGAAGCTGTTCGTCATACTGCTCCTGAGAAATTGCACCTTCGCTTAATTGCAATTCAAGGCTGGCAATGCCAACCTTTAGGGATTCATCATATGTCTGGGTGGCACTTTCCACCTGTTCCTGCAATTCTGCCTGCAATTCCGCAAAAGAATCTGCATCCAAGTTTGCACCGCTGTACTTGATTTTCAGCGCCTTAAATTCAGCCTCCGTTTGAATATCCGATACCTTCTGTGTGATTTCCGTAATCTGATTTTGCAAGTTCGTAATTTCAGCCTGTTCATCCAGCGTAATCACACCGTCCTCCAATGCTACATTCACTTTAGCTGTCAGGTCATTTCCGAGACTGTTGATCTGTTCCTGAAGGCTCGCATAGACCGTGTTCAATCCAGTAGTGACATCCACATCGGAATTAGGCTCAATCAGCAGATCAATAGCTGTCTTTGCCTCATAATGCTTACTCTCAATGTAGTCTGTTGCACTCTGGATCATGGCATCTACTCCGGCTAGGTATTCCTGAGTGTCCGCATCATTGAATTTCAATCCGAGGCTTGCCTTCCAGTTCAATTTGTCCATATTTGAAATAGCGGCTTCCATATTGCTGTATGTCTGCTCTACTTCCGCAGAGGCATCACTAAATTTTGTTACTGCCTCTATATTGTCCCCAAATGTCATCTTTCTGGCTATATCTTGGATTTCTTGCATAGATAACTTAACATCTCCGAAGTGATTCTGAAGATTTTCTCCAACTGCTTTCTGGAACTTCTGTCCAAATTCCTCAGCTGTCATGCTGGTATCGGCAAGTGCATCTTTCAAATCCTGAGATTCGTACTTAGCCTGTTCTTCAGCCAATGCTAATGCTTCCGCCTCTTCCTGTGCTTTTTTCAGATTCTCTTCATATTCCTTCTTTGCGCTGTCTCCTTTGATCCATCCAGCAATTCCACCAATGCCAGCACCGATCAATCCTCCTACCACAGTACCAAGTCCGGGGATAACACTTCCGAGCGCTGCACCAGTTGCAGCTCCAGCCGCAACACCTCCGACTTTCCATGCACCGGATTCTTTGTAGGCAGCCGCTTCATCTTTATCCTTAGATGTGAAGCCTTTATACAAGTCCATGCCGCCACTTATTAGTGTTGCCCCACCAACGGCTCCACCGGCAGTTGCTCCTAATCCGAGGGCAGATAATGTACCGGCTGACAAAGATGCTCCACCGGCAAGATTGCCTGCTCCTAATTTAATTGCAGTATTAGCTCCAAATCCGAGAATACCCGTTCCTGCACCAGCACTTCCAATAATTTTACTACCAAGACCAGGAACAACCGTGGTTCCTCCGCCCGGAGCTGCTACGGTTTGACTTCCAAAGATTCCCTTCCCGACATCGTAAACGCCTTTTCCAAACTGAATGCCCCTTACTCCTGCACCAAGCAAAGGTACTCCAATCTTTGCAATTAAGGCTGCTGATAGCCAGGATGATAGATCTGCTTCTTCGCCTCCTGGCAGAATCTTTGCTGCATTTGAGAAAATACCTTTGATTGCTCCCTGAATTTTTTCCATTACTAAGTCTGCATCAAATCCTTCTGCAAACCCTTTTGCAAATGCGCTTCCGATATTTTGAGCTTCATCTGTAATTCCACCGGCATCTACTCCGAGCAATGTCAGTAATCCTCCGGAAAGAGCAGTTCCAAGACCTCTTCCAAAGGAGCCGGCTTTTCCAACAAAGAAATTATGCCCTTTGCTGTCCCACCATTCAGAAAAAGGTTCCGCTATCAGTTCATCCCATGCGATACTGATTTTTCCGAACATATCTGCATTTTCCCAGGCGTCTGTCGATGTGAAATCTACGATTTTCCCTTTCAGGTCATCTACTTTTTCGTCTACATAGTCCATGAAGTGCATAAGCCCTTCTTCAATAGCGGGCATCTGATCCGTGAGCCAGGTTGTCAAATCCATCAAATATGGTTTTAGTCTCTCTCCCAAAGATAGCTTCACTCCATCTGCCGCACTTTGCAGTAATGTAAAGGCTCCTTTGAGATTATCTAACATAGTGTCTGCCATTTTCTGGGAAGCGCCGTCTGCATTATTAACAGCTTCAGCCAACTTGTTATAATCAGCTTCGCTGGCATTTATAATAGACAGCATACCAGCCATAGCTTCTTTTCCAAAAATTGTGCTTGCCGCCGCTGTCTGTTCGGCTTCAGATAACCCTCCGAGACTTCCTCTCAGATTATCTAAAACACCCTTCAGACTCTTCATGTTTCCCTGGCTGTCTGTGAGACTGATTCCATACTTTTCCATAGCCGCTGCCATGTTATCCGTAGGAGCCGCCATATTCGCTAAAGCTGTTTTCAACGCTGTGCCTGCCATAGAACCTTTTACGCTGGCGTTTGCCATAAGTCCAAGTGCCAACGATACATCTTCCACGCTATACTTCATCGCCCCGGCAACAGGAGCCACATATTTGAAACTCTCTCCAAGCATACCGACATTGGTATTTGCATTTGCGGATGCCTGTGCAAGTACATCTGCAAAATGACCGGAATCTGATGCTTTCAACCCAAAAGCCGTAAGAGCGTCCGTTACAATATCTGATGTTGTTCCGAGGCTTTCTCCTGATGCAGCCGCCAATGACATAATACCTTCAATACCATCTAGCATATCCTGCGTTTTCCATCCAGCCATAGCCATATAATTAAAGCCTTCTGCCGCCTCTGTTGCTGTAAATTTCGTGGTGGCCCCCATCTGCTTCGCTTTCTCAGTCAGCTTGTCAAAATCTTCCCCAGTTGCTCCGCTTATCGCTTTTACCTGGCTCATAGCAGCCTCAAAGTTTGCAAAGGTATCTATTGTATCCTTAAAACCAATGCTAACTCCGAGAACTGCTCCTACTTGAAAGACGGGATTTTTTAGCAGATTCAATATTCCTCTTATCGGAGATGTGGCTAAGTCAACCGCCCTCATGGTAATATTCCACGCTTTTCCACCAACTGTTTTCAGTCCGGTTTTCAGCTTATCCAGAATAGGCGAAACCTTATCTTTCGCTTCTAACAACATCTGATATTTCTGCTTCATCCAACTCGACAAGCTGCGTTGAGTTCTATTCGCCGACCTATCAAACTGCGTTACTGTCCTTCCAGCCCGGTCAACTGAGTTTTGAGCCCGCCTTGCCGCCTGTTCTACATCTTCTAGGCTGTCTGTGATATTTGACAGTTCTGGATCTGTATTGTCAGTGACTTCAATCGGTATTTCAATTCTTACTGTCTCTGCCATTTATTTGTCCCCTCCTTCCTTGTAAGATTCAAGCGTTACCTCCATAGAGGCAAACAAAAAAGCCCTCACTCCTGGGGGCTTCTGGTAAAATTCATCCGGTGTCATTCCGGTCTTCTGGAAAATATGATGGAGTAATGTGGCCTTTCCTCCGGCCATTATGAGTTTTTTGCCACTTCCTCCAGGTTGTTGCTGTCATATCCGCTAAGTTTGTCAATGGCTTCGATGATCTTATCTTTCTCTCCACTCTTCAGCGTATATTCAATAACATCCAACCCGTTCATAATCTGGCAGCCTTTATCATTCAGGGCATCCCAAACGCTCTTGTTATCCCACAGCTTATCTCTGTCTTCCTTCGCCGTTGCCTCGTAGATAATCGCAGAGCGATATTTTACCGTATTGGTATCTTCAGGCAACTTAATTCCGAGCTGTTTATTGCGGACATACTTTGTGTGCTTCGTTTTGCACTTGTTGTACTCTTCTTCTCCAAGCGCCCGGATGTTAAATGCAAAGAACAGCACTCCATTTCTGATAATTTCGATACGCTGAGTTTCCTCTGTCTTATAATCAGCGGCAGCGATCAGTCCTTTGATAAAATCGCCCTCAAACATACGCAACTGCGTTTTGGTCTGCTCCTCAGTAAACTCTCTTTCTTCCACCTGAGCTACATTCTTTTCCTTATCCATTCTGTTGTCCTCCTAATATAAAATATTCGGGCATTACACCGTCTTTGATGTAATGCCCTGATGATTAACCGATTGACAGCAAGCTCTGGAGCTTCGGCGGTCTGTTTACGAAGAAGTTCCATGCTCTCTTGATAACATCTCCTACGGCGATATTCTGTAAATCCACCTGTCCTGACGGCAGGCAATCTCTGTACACAACACGCTCTTCTGAACCATTCAGGCCAGTAAGCGTTCCCTGGAAATCCCAACATGGAGTGATTCCAGATTCCATCGCCTCAAACAGCTCTACGATGAACTGATCGTCTTCTACAACTACCTGAGTCATCGTTAGATTTACTGCATAGGATGCAGATGTTTCATGTTCCTGCGGATCGCCAAGCACATTGTACTTTGCATTGTTCCAGGTTACATTAGATGTAAAGGTTTCTACGCTTGCCAGCATTACACCGTCTTTATTGTAGAAAGCCCCATCTTTACCAGTTCTTGCGTGCCGGGAATCTCCGGCTGCTCTTGCATTGATAGGCATTATTTATATCCTCCCTTCTTATTCCTGAGTGCTAAATCTGAACGCATACATTAAGTAAATGTGTTCAGCAGAATCCTTGTCGATACAGTCGATTTCAAACCATGCACTGTCGCCATCTGCTTTGTAAACAGAACTTTCTGCTACTGTGCAAGCTATCAGTTTCCCTTCTTCAATCATCGCATCGCCAACCCCCTGAAGCTGGCTGATGATGGTAGCACGCCCATTTTTATCGTTGTCTACTTTTCCGATAAGAGAATCCGCCTGATCGTTCATTCTGGTAATCATTTCATATCTGGTTTTGGTTCTTCGGATTTTCTTCCATCCTTCATCCTGATTGTCAGCCGGAGTAACCAGCGTATTGATAGCATTATCAATCCAAATCTGTCCGTTCTTATTCACACTAAGCACCAGACAGCCAGACTGTTCTGCTTTTGTCATCTGAGTAGGCGTGAGTCGTTCTCTCAGTTCCGTTACCTTATCCAAGACCGTATGTGTCAACGAAGCATTTGCCGCAACTGCCGCAATCATTCCAGCAACCTTTGCTGCTACCTGGTATCCTTCGATTTCTCCATAAGTAGTGCTGGTTAATGCAGAGTTCAGAGCATACACCATCTTCTCTGTATTAAAGGCTGCTGCATGAGCCATTCTGTCCTCCAACTCTACGGACTGTTTTTCTGCAACGCACCCCTGGACAAGCTGCCCCATATCAAAGATACGGTCAAGGAACGAATCCAGAAGACCGTGTACGGCAGTATCCTCTGTATCTACGCAAGCCGTATTCATGAAATACGGCTCGATAGAAACAAAGCCGTTGCTGTAATCCTGAGTGGTAGTCTCTGGATCAGTACCTGGTGTCATGGCTGTTTGGGTTACTGTCTCCAGTTCCCCCTTTGCTTCAGCCAGCTTTGCCACTTTGAAATTCTTGGAATCAGAAAAAGCAGCCACCAAAGCTGCTACCTCATCTTCTCCGCCCTTCGCAAAGGATACCTTTTCAAATTCTTTCGTTCCGGAGTAAATAATGCACTCTCTCATAGTTTCGTCTGAAAGTTTATCTTTTACGGATACGGTAAATGCTTTCTTGCCTGGGTATTTTGCGGTAATGGAAACCGCATCTGTCTCTCCGCCTTTCAATTTCAGCTTAACATTTCCCTCGGTTCCGCCATTTCCAACACGACAGCAAATCGCTGTGATTGCCCCGCCTTCAAACGCAAGACCGATTGCATCCGTTGTGCCGCCGGTTCCAAAAATGTTCTCATATCCGTCATCTACACTTACCTCGACAGCCTGATTAAGCGGTCCCCAATCGGACTTGAACAGCACACCGACAATTCCGTTTTTAGCCCCGGAAGCCGGTCCATCCCCTTTTTTCTGGATATTGAAATAAGAACCCGGTCTTACTTTCATTTCTCCAAGCATAAATGTTCCTGCCATCCTATTTAACCTCCTTCTTCAAAAAGCCTGCGACAATTTTCTTAGCCTCTTCTTTCGTGGCTTCTTTTTTCCCGACATATCGGAAAGCAGCCACTACGCACTCTTTTCTTACATCTTTACCGAACACCTTCTCAGAACTTTCCACCAGTTCTGCTACTGTGTATAAAGGCTCTGATGTATTTTTCTCCGGTGTTTTCGCACTGGAACTTACCTTTTTTTCCATCTTTTCAAACCTCCTAACTGACAGAGACTCTAGCTGATGTAATCATGTGTTCTTTCGGCTTGTATCTTAAAAGCCCATAATGAACTGTTACAAAAAGCTGTCCCTCTTTCAAATAATCCGCTTTGTTATTTACCTGCAATCTCTTGATTCTCATAGGGGATTTATCCAGCATTACGACTTCTCCATCCAAAGATAGACCGTTCGCTAATGCCATCACCCATTTCAGCCGCAAATCTGCCGCCGGACATAAAACATGGACAGCAATCTTGCCGTCCATCCATGCTACCGTATTGGTTTCTCTGCTTTTTTCCACTCCTTCAAGTCTGCAATAAAATACCGGTTCGCTTGGAGCCGGTGTCTTATATTCATTCATTTTATCAGCTCCGAGAACGAACGCTCCAGGAATCGTCTCTTTGATGTACTGATTTAACGCCATGACCGGATCTGGATCCGTTGTTTCCTGGCTTACATATTCCAAAATATCAAACCTGATTTCCATGCCGAAAATTCTGGTATCTGTACCTGTCTCTCTCGCCGGAATCTCGAAGGCATCTGTTCTGGACCAAGTAAAACAATAAGGAAATCCAGAATCAGGCTGAATAAGTAAATCCTTCAAGCTGTTTTTTACATCTGGTTCTATTTCCTCCGGCGGTGTACCTACTTCATCACACAGCAAACTTACTTGCAATGTTCCAGCACTTTTCCTTTCCTGATCCGCTTGCATATCCACTGTATATACAATTCTAGGGTATTGCTCCCTCCATCCAACTTGATTATCTGCTGGAGCTGTCTGATAAAAAATCGCAGGATTATCGCCGAACCTTGCCAGCTTTTTTGAAATATTCTCGCTCCCCAAAAACCACTTGCGGAGAAGTTCTTCCAATGTCATCCTGTCACCTTACCCTTCATACTCATAAACAGTTTTCATGTCTTTGCTCCAACGCACTTCCCACTCGCCAGCAGCAACCTCTTCCGCCGGAAGGAAAAAATGGTTCGTGACATTGGCTATCCCTGGATGATACTGGACCGTAATCCTCTTGTCATTAACAGCGGTTACAAATCCTGCCTTTCCGTCCGGCCAGGTTCGGTGTTTCGCAAATATGAGATAGCCTTTTTCAATTACCGATGTATCAAATACCTTTGACACAGAATCCACAATCAACTTCATCGTCACACCTCCTAACTGTACGGTTCATTGTAGATAGCCACAATTTCCGGAGTGGCTTTTTCAATGATACGGTCCTTGTACGGGCGTGGAGCCATCTTGCTTGTACCATTTTCCAGGTATCCCGCATAATGCTGTTCACTCTCCAGCGCCGCTACTATTTGAGTGCCACCGCTTCCGATGTTTCCACCTTTCACTTCTCCATGCCAGTTAAGGCGTAATGCACCGCTTCTTCTTGCCGGTGGCTCTCCTGGAGCTGATGCTGTGTAAGTAGCTCTGCTATAAGGCTTCTTGTAAACTCTACCGCTTCGCTGCCCTTTCAGGACTTCCAACTCCGCATTTCTTAGTGCATTTACAGCTCTGGTTCCTCGTGATATTGCTTGCCTTCCGACATTCTTTACCACTTCATCCACAGCTATTTTAAGTCTTCCTCCCGCACTCATTTCACATCAGCCCTTTCTTCCACATAGTAAATAGTGCAAACACCAAGACTTCCAGGTTCATCTACTCCCTGAATCAGAAACACCCGATTCTCTAAAACCAGCTTATCCTCAGCTTTCGCCTTTGGTTTTCCGGTCTGGACAATCGTATGTGTGATCGGATGCTGCAACTGCTCCCATCTCATTTTCTGCCGGGTATCTGCCTCCGCAAGAACTCCCTTCAACATACAATTCCCATCATCCTGATATGCTGTCTTTGGTCTTCCGATTTCACTCAGAGAAGTGCTATGCTGTTCTATGATGAAATCTTTCGTAAGATTGCCAGGTCTGAGATACATAAATGAACGCATCATAGTTCTTTCGCCTCCCCATTTTCCATCATTCCGGTATGGAAATATGGCTGTTTTTCTTTTCCATCAATTCCAACTCCAAAACGGGGAACAGAAGCGCAACCATTGGCAACCTCTTTTTTCAGCTTTTCATAGTCTTCTCTCCACTGCTTTGCCCTTTCTCCAAAAGAAAATGATAACGGACCGGTCTTTGTATCCGGCTCATAAGCAAATCTCCTACAAATACTTTCCAGCAATGCCAGCTTCGCTCTTTTCCATTTCCCAGGATACATTTCCAAAGCTGCCGTAATCTCAGCATCGGCAAGGGCGGATGTATCTGCTCCGCCCTCTACCATCGTATCGCCAAGTTCAAACCTCATTCTGTCCTTGCTGTTTTCACTGATCTTCTCCGGTTCGTATGTGTACTTTCTTTCCATCAGGCATCACCCTTCTCAGAATCCTCCGTCTCTAAGTTCTTTTTGAGCTGTGCTGCCCTCTCCTCAGCCGCTTTCTGTATTCCTTTTCTGGAATCCACTGCGTGAACAAGGATAAGGGCATCCATCTCTTCCATTTCTGAGATTTTCTTTGTGGCTTCTTCTGTGTTCTCCTGCAAGATAGTAAGCACCGTAATTACGCTCTGAGAACTCATGGTTGCCTCCAGGATGCCTTCTTTTGCCATAATCGGGATTGTTATAAGGGTTTCCCCATTATCGCTCTGGAATGGCAAAATAGGCGTTACTACATCTTCCGCCAAAGCTCCCGGCTCAATAGCAGCAATGTAATTGCTACGGAGCAATGCCAGCGCCCTTTCCGGCAAGACATAACCATCCGGAATCAATTCCCCATAGGTAAAACTTCTTCCGGACAGCGTAATAGGTTTTTTACAAACAAACTCGCTCATATCGCACCTCCTACACACAATTCTTCATGTAGCAAGCCAGATCATCAGCAGTCTTTCTCATATCCGTAGACATCAAACCTTCGATGAACTCTGTGTGCGTACCGCCCTCTCCTTCAAACTGATCTGTTGCCATCCAGTTACCGTTACCAAGCATATCCCATGTGAAGATATACCCTGCGGACGGCTCGTCAATCGCCGGTGTCGGAGTCGCATAACAAAGAAGAGCGCCCTTGCTGTCACAAATAAACTGCATATCATCCGGCTGTCCAGGTTCGGCAACATTGTATGTGCTTTCCAGAACAGTAACTTCATCAATCTGCAAAATCTGAGCCAGAACCTGTCTGGTTACGATTGCCGGATTTGCAGTTGATCCAGTGTACTTCACACGCTCTAGGATGTCCGGATGTTCAGTCAATGCGATATACGCATCATATCCAAGTGCCAGTTTGTTCGGCTCCCTTCTACCGCTGAGCTTGATCTCTCTGCGGCGAGCATTAAAGAAATGTACCGGATCAAAGTTTGCATCATTGAACTTCAAGAACTGATTTCCACTCGGAGAATTATCTACACCTTCATACTCGTTTTCCCATACACCTTCATGGAAGAAGTTTTTTGCAAACTGGACATCCAGATGAAGATTCATCTGTTCAGCAGTAAATCTTACTTTGGAACGGCGTGGATCAATAGATGCCGGAGAATTACTTCTCTGGAAATCCAATGTTCCAATCTGGTCGATTCCTACAATAATCTGGTCCACCTCACACTTGTAAGTATTGTCGGTGTGTCCCATTACCGCCGGATTAGCCTTGCCGTATACCGGTTTTCTCTGAACATTATCTCTTGCAAGGTCGCCTTTCGCAAAGGTGTAATAAAAACTTGTTGTCAGAGATACCGGGCAAATCGGAAACAGCTTAGTCGCTACCCAATCTCCCGGATTTGTGAAGTATGCCATGCTCATATTGCTAAGGTATCTATTAGGCTTCCATCCTTTCATGATTCTTGCCTGAATATCACCATTTGTTACCTGTTTGTTTCCCATAATCTTTTTCCTCCTTATGCTGTTGGCTTATATCCAGCCTTGATAAGCTGAACTCTGATAATCGTTCCAGCCTTTTCTGCTGCCGTCAGAGCGATAGCTGTAATAAAGTTGCCGTTCTGGACTTTTGTGGCGCATCCGTTCGCATCTGTTGTCAGTTCATCGCCAACTTCTATTTTCCCACCGGCTACCCATGCCCCGATGTCTTTTACCTGAACTGTGAAGTCTGATCCATTCTTAATTTCTTCGTCCTCAGACAAAGGAATGATTCCGATTACATTTGCACCGGCAGTAGGTGTAGTCGCTTTTCCTTTTGTGAGCATTACAGCCTTTCCCTGAGCAGCTTTAATGTCTGCACCAGCAGTTACTACGATAGTAGGGCTTTCATTGATTGTAGTTCCGAGATAAGTTGCCATATCTTTTTCCCTCCTTAATTTCCATTTTCGTACTCGTGTACAAGCTGCGGATTCTGCTGGCAAGCCATATCAATAGCAGCCGTTCTGCTCATGGTAGGACTTGCTGCCTGAATTTCATCTGCCTTTTTCTCAATCTTAGACCAGGCATCTGTTTCGCCGCCGAAGCCGCCACTCTTTCCGATTTCAGTAAACATACTGGATTTGTTTACTGCCTCTACTGAAGCATCCAGAATGTTAATCATATCTGCGTATGCACTTCCACCAGCATTTTTCAGGCTCTTCAGAACAGGAACCAGTTCCTCCGGTTTCTTTCCGATGATTTCATACCTCTTAGCTACATCCATAAGTTCTTTTTCATCTGCTTCATCTGCTCTCTTCTGTAAGCGCTGTAATTCAGCCGCTACTATCGGATGAAGACCAGCATAAATATCTTCCTGTGGAGATGCTGATTTCTTTACGCCAGGCTTTTTGCCTTTTCCGCCTGCATCCTCTTCCTCCTCTTCTTCGCCGGTTGCCTTTCCTTTTGTGTCAGCTTTTTCTACTTCGCCGGGTGCTACGCTGCATCTTTTTTCGATGTCCTCAAAAAATGCAAGTTCTGCCGGTGTCAGTAAACTCTTGTCGATCATAGTCTCTTCTTCTCCTTTCGCTACATTGTCTTTTTCAATGCCGCTTGCAGCATTGTTTGTTACCCCATCTTCTCCGCCTTCAGCTTTTGCAATCATTTCTTCAATGCGTTCTTTACTGTATTGCATGAATTTAACAGCCTCTTCTGAAGCCGGTTCGGATGACTTTTTGATTACGCTGGCTGTGGTTCCTGATGCCCACTGAGAAATTGCTGATGTCATCGTTTCTGAAAACTGTTCCAGGCTCGTCTGCATAAGCTCCTGTGCATTGTCTCTTGCCTCATCATCACAAATGATGGAGCAAAGAGAGGATTGCAAAGCGTAACACATATCCCAAATTTCATCGTTGATCTGCCGCATCTTACGCTCTGCCAGCTTCTCGCCGAATGTTTCTGCTCCGCCCTTCTCTATCACTTCAACGGTGGCATCTATTTCTTCCGGCTTCATTCCTGCAATTTTCCCAATAGCAGCAACGAATCTTTTCAAAACATTTTCATGCTTTGGATGTTCTTCGTGTGAAGGTTCTCCTCCAGGCTTCCCACTCTCATTCTTATACAGCATGATGTTCGCCTTTGGATTTGCACCCTTGTCTACAAAATCCACCTTCGTAATCTTCAAATCTTTTAATTTTGTTGCCACTTCTCCGCTTCCTCCTTTCTTGGATTTTTTATAATACAAAAGACACCTTTTCGGGTGTCTGATGGATTATCACTCTTCTGTTTCCTCTACTTCCTCTCTGACTGCCTCTCCCTCTATTGAGAACATCGGGTATTCTCCGGATTTTACTTTATCCCACACATCAGGATCAGTAACACGGAATCCGATCCACCATCCCTCCGGTAATGTTCCTTCGGGAATGCCCATGACAGCCATCTTTTCTTTCGTGAACATAATGCTTTCTACCAAAACAGCACACCCACCTCTTTCGTGCATCTCTCCGCCTTCACGGTAGAACTCTACGAACTGGTATGCTGCCTGCTCCAATACTTCCGGATCTACAATATCCTCCTGCAAATCTGAAATCTGCTCTCCGTTTTCTGTGATAGCCACATTAGCCCACCCAAACGCCAGCATTTCGTCATCATCTGACTTGTGTATCTTGAATTTACCTTTTAAACTCCTCTTGTGAACCTCTGATTCGCTCTGGGTTCGATTTATTTTACTTCCAGGAGGTTTTATTTCAGTATGAACCATATCGCCAAATACAAGCATTTTAACCACTCCTTCCTTCTTTGAACACCGGCGGAGATACTTCGATGTAAAGAACAGCGCAAGCGCATTTTGGATGTGCCGGAGGCGTTCTTTTCTGACCGGCAAATAAAATCTTGCCTTTGAAGTCAAATTCATCATCCATTGGTATCTGCGTCCCATCCAACGCCCTGCATATATCACACACACTGGAATCTCCGGATGTACTCCACCTTTTTTCCATCACGCCGAGAAGATTCTGGCTTTGCGCCTGTCTTATCCCTTCATCGGCTCCTTTGTTATAGGCAAATGCCATTTCTGTCTGAGCAATGTCATATGCTCGCTGCCTATGTTGCTTTTCCGCATATTTCATTGCCGCTTCTCTGGCTTTTTTTCTGGCATTTTCCGGCTTCATCTTCGGATGTTGCTCCAGCAGCTTCGCCTTTACACTGTCATAGTACCTGAGATTTGCTTTCGCCTGGGATTCTGTCAATCCTATACATGGGCGTATCACTCTGGACAGTTCATCTACTGTGTATGTTCCGTCTACATGGCGTGCCAGCATAGCTTTGATTGCTTTCTTCTGTTCCTGAGTAACCGCAGTAATGAAATCGGTGCCTCGCTCGTTTATCCACGAAAGAACAGAAGCCGTATGTGTATCAAACACAAATTCATCTGCAAAAGCATCCATAATCGGTTGCCCGAACGGACCGACCGCCAGCGCTTTTTCCCATACCGGATACATTTTTTCAGCTACCAGTATGGAATAATCCTGCATCCATAGCCGCATAGTTTCTTCTGAGATTGCCCCATCCAGAATTGCCTGTCTGATTTCTTTATAGGTAAAAGCATCCTCTTGATCTTTCCAGAATCCAACCAAAAATTCTACCGGTTCTTCAACATTTTCATCCAGATAATTATTTAATCGGCTCAGAACTTCTAAGCTGGCTTGTGCTTTCAGCCTCCTTTTGCCTTTTACCTTCTTGAAGAGAAACATTATCCGTCCCTCCCCAGCCGTGTTTTTGCAGACTTAATGGTTTCTTCCGGTAGCTCCTCCTCTTCTTCCTCTAATCCCAAATCTGGAGGCTCATTTTGGTTCTGCTGTTTCACTCTCTTATCGTCAATAGTTCGTGTGTCAGATGTTCTTTCCGGAAGTCCAGCTGCTTCCCTGACATAATCTTCTAAACCATCATCCGGAACCAAAATTCCTACACCGGTCATATCCTTAATGTAGGAAGCCAACTTCTGAATATCTGCATTTTCAATATCACCATGAGCCAACTTTGGATAATCGGTAATTCCGTCAAAGTGACTTCCATTAACATCTATGAGCTGAGGAATCCCCTGACTATTGAAAGTCTCACATATGATGTCCAGATATGCACCAATCGCCATCGAAAAAAGCTCTGTTTTATCAGAGCTGAGAGCGAAACTTCCGACCTGTTGATGTCCTAGAAAAATGAAATCTGCCAGAACAGTCATCGCCATACCGGTATCGTATCTCTGAATGATAGCGTTCGTATCGAACTGCTTACTTCCTCCAGAATTGAGCAATTCAAATTCAAATCCATGCGGCTTTACGATGCCAGCCAATTCATCTACTCTGATTTTCTGAACCATCGCTTCCATGCCGGTTCTCAGTTTTACCATATCCGGATCATCTTCATCCCATATAGCAATATCTTCTGGTGCTGTGAATACAGGCAATCCAGCTAAATCCCTTTCTATTCCGATTCCCTCATATTCTTGAATCCTTCTCTTAAAATACCAGGACCGGTAGGCGTTTCTTAAAATACTGCGACCTTCCGGATTCCCCTTCCGGCTTTTTGTTCGGAACAGCATTGCTTTATCCATAGGAATTGTAATCAGACCGTAATTCGGAGGCGGTAACTGTGTCATGGCGATCAAGTTATCCTCTTCATCGTATTCCCACTGATACAATGTTTCCTGTGCCCTGATAGGCAACTTCCTCCATCCAATCAACCCATCATTGTACTTACTTCTGGTTTTCTGGTCTCTGGTCTTGCCCATTCTCCTCTTGTATACAATTTCATGAAAGCTCCATCCATATGTCAGAAATGACAAAATCTCTGAAATGGTATCCGTCCATGTATCTTGCATATCGTGCATACACTGTTCTACAAACTCTGCTGCTTCTTTATCCTTTGGTGTATCTCCACCAGGTTCTACATTCCAGGAGGCTTGCCTGATAAGCATTTCAACAGCAAAAAGGATGGCTCCGATTGTATCATCGTTCTCAGCCATCTCTCTGTATGTTTCTATTCCCTTCTTTCCTCTGAGTTCCCGAAGAAACTCTTCATAAAAAGTACCGCCATACCGTTTTTGACCTATCCGACCAATTTCGTCTGTTCGTGCCATTGTCTATCACCTCCTCCAATAACTTTCTTTGCTTAATCCACCCGGCGGCGGAGAAGCTGTATTCTTTGTCTCAATCTCCGCAAATGCTGAGCTGCTTGCATCTACCATATCCTTAAATTTACTTTCCGGGAATGATTCAAGCTGTGTCAAATAGCTTTCGTTCCATTCCCCCATAACGAGGTCTACATTACCAGCCTGCCATTGTGCAGCAAACGGCTCCGCCCTCGCTTCCTTGCTTCCGGACTCAGGTATTGTCTTCACAACAAAGCCTGCAAGGAACTTGATATAACTCTGTGCCTGGTCTTTTCCGGCTTGTCCAGGATCCTGCGGCAATCTCTCTATCACTCGTTTATATTTCTTCTTGTCCATCATACAAGTATTCTTGATATGCTTTCGCACATCCCCAGCGGCTAATCTTACATTGGTTACATTTGCAACAACATATCTGCCATTCTTACGCTTGCCGATAAGAACGCCAGCCGTGTATGCCGGATCGCCGTCTTCATCCTCACTTGTTGCAGCAAGGTCCCATCCTCTTGCCCATACCGTAACATCTTCTGGAACACTTTCCAGAAATGCTCCAATCTGGCTTCTCTTGAAGAACAGTCCTGCCGCCGGTTTGATTTTCCAGTTTCCGTAAAGCAATCGTTCTCTTTCTACAAGAGGTAATGCCTTCAGGTTTGCAAGATAGCCCGGATCCCTCTTCATCAGGATTTGATTATCCTGAAGGGTACTTGCAATGAATGTAACACTCTTTATTTCATCTGCATCTATTCCCCGGTCTATCAAATCTTTCCTTGCATCCGCCCATATCAGTTCATCATTGATTCTTACCAGATACCTGATTTTCCCACTTCTCTCCGGTATCGGGTATCCGGTGTCTGGATTTATCCACCACGCAATGAAATCTGCTACCCATGAATCTGCATCCGGGTTGCAAGTTGCCCTGATATAAGGCTTTATATTTGCATCAGAACGGTTTCGAGACATCATGTAGAAAAATTGATACCTGGTAAAGTGTGTCAATTCATCGAATCCTATCATTGTAATCTGGGAACCTTGCCAGCTTTCGCAATCATCATCACTTCCGAGATGTGCGAAGTTCACGCTTGCCCCACTTGCAAATTCCCAATGGAGTTTCGGTGTCTTCCTGGGTACAGCGTCACGGATATTTCTATATAGGCTTCTACTGGAATCCCACAAACCACCTTGCGCTGTTACCTGGGTGTAATTCCGTCTGAAGATAACTGCACCATAATCTCCATTGTTCTTATGCCGCATTGCCTCCATGAGCAGTCCATAGGTCTTGCCACCTCCGGCAGCCCCTCCATAAATACAAATATCCGCAGGCGTTGACAAGAACTTCTCCTGCGGTCCTGGCTGTGGCTTAATGATAATCCGCCCCTTACTCATGCGGATCACCGTCCCTTCCATTATCCGGGAGATAGAATACTACATCATCCTCTGTGTCAATTACCTCTTGCTTGATGAAGTTTTCCGGGTTCCTCTTATACAGATTTGACTTTCTATTGTTCAGCCAATACATCTGTGCAAGCACATCCGGAGGACACTCTTTTTCTACCGTTCTTACTTTCAAAGGTTTTCTATTCCCGTCCGCATCCATCTCCAGTACCGTCTCCTTTTCTGTGTACCGGTATCCGATGGCACGCTCATACAATTTCTTCTCCACTTTCGCATCCGCCTGGTCCTTTCCGGCTGTCAATGCTAACATGAAACTTTCATGGTCCTTCTTCCATCTATTCAGTGTTCTGACCGATATTCCGAAGGCTTCAGCTATTTCCACATCGGTAGCACCTTTTATGGCTAAGGACCAAGCCCAGTCATCGTGGTATGCCTGGTTATATTTCAACGGTGCTGCCATGCTTTATCCTACTTCCCGGCTAGGTACTCAGCTGCCAAGTATTCAATGGCTTGCCATTTATTCTTAGAACCTATCACGCCTTCGTCCGCCATCTTCTTTACTGCTTCCTGAATAATTTCTGCCGCTTCCGCCGGTACGGCACTACTACCGAAAATGCTTGTCAACTGTACCCATTCGCTATCTTCCGTATAACCAATGTTCTCAAACATCTGCTCCGTACACTTAATCATGGCGTGAATGGCAGCTCCAGTATTCTTAACATTGGCAAATTGCTGATACTTTGTTAAGGTTTCAAGGAATGGTTTGTACTGTTCTATATCAGCAACGCCGAGGAAATCTGGTTTTGTACTTTCCAGTGCATCAATGAGTTTCTGCAAATCTGCAATCTGGTGTGGAAGAAATGTAAATGTCAGGTTCTTCCAATCAAAATCTACTGTTGGAGACAGGTACTTTTCTAACTCCGCCTCCGGTTCTTCAAGAATATCCTTTCCGGCATAGCTCTCTATCATATCATCCACATCTTCCAGCATCTTAGCCAGTTCCTTCAATGTGGACTGGTCGTCAAATCCGCTGATCGCATTGTGTGCAATCTGCTTTGCCACAATCTTAGAACGATTTAAGCCACTGACATCCAAGATAACAAAGAACTCTTTAATTCCTGCATCTTTTCCTGAGCGTATTCTATGATGCCCGGAAATAATTTCAATTCTGTTGCCGTCTTCTGTTAATGCACAAAAAGGCAGCGATTCAAGCTGACCTCTTTTCTTGATATTGTCCGTCAGTTGTCGCTGCATCTCATTTTTCATAATCCGAGCATTTATATCCTGTTCCCTGATACACTCAGCTGGAACTCTTGCGATAATCAGCCCAGAACCCATATCAGCTATTTGCTCGTATCGGATTTTGCTTTGGCTTTCGCTCTTTCCTTCTGCCATTTATTTTCCCTCCTTAACCATTCTGCCAGCGTTTCTTTTTCTGTCCGGTCCTTCAGCTCTGATTCATAAGTCAGCCGGAAACCCATCTTCGGATCAGGAACACGCTTTGTCAATTTCATAACTCCACGCATTTCCTTCGCTTCCGGATACTTCGTCATCTGGACTGTTTTTAGATGTCCGACTTTTTCTTTCTCCAGATCTGTGCATATCTTATACACAAATTCTCTGTTCTGAGCCAACATAGTCAACAATCTTCCCAGCCGATACTTGATATGCGGAACCGTCATTCCATACATCAGGAAAAGATCATCCGATACCTGAGTACCAAATGCTCCCATTGTAAGCGCTGCCTTATCAACGCCAAATACACCAGCTATTTTCCCGTCAATCAGAACAGCTATGTTAATCGGCGCAGAGGAGCCAACAAAGTTGTGAGTCCACAACTGACGGTAATACTGAGCTTCCGCCCTTTCAATCTGGCATAACTGCACCTTTGTCTTTTCTGTAATTTCGTAATCTCTTGGCAGCATACTACATTCCAGACAACTAAGTTTGCTTTCGCCCGGCCTGGCAATCTTCTTTCCATTAGCCAGGTCTGTTGCCTCTTCTGGTCTATTAGCTGTAAGATACACATTTACCCCGCTACGGACACCATATCTGGCAAATACCGGTTCTCCGGCAGTCTTTCCTGGCTCATTTTCCTCATAGCAAAGAACCAGGCATTTTGCATCCTTGCACAAATCCATGAACTCCTGCAAGCCTGTCTTCGGATCAAAGATTCCATACTCTGGTTCCTTCCAGGTCATCATGCCACCAGTATCATAATACTTTTCAAATCCTGCGGCGTATGTTGGCGGATTCGCAATAACAATACAGTGTTCATCATTCAGAACCTCGTCCATATGCTTCCACATATCCAGCGCCCGGTAGTTCATTCCATTCAGGATTCCTTTTGCTCGTTCCAACTGCTCCCGGATATTTCTAATGTGTTCCTCCCTCCGACTTGCCAAGTCTAACATGAAATTATAGAAATACTCTTTACCAGCGTTCTTTACTGTACTGAGATACTTCCACGCATACATTGCCACCGCCGGATCTAGCAATTCTTCATCGCTGAATCCTTTGGCATGAATCTCTAACTCGTCCAATGGCTTACCCGTTACTGCATATCCCATGATTGATGTGAACATAGAAACATCTGAAGACTCAACCTCACTCGGTTTGAACCCGGACTGAACTGCCAGATGTGACATGGCAAATGCACCAGCACACGGCTCTACGAACTTTGTGTACCCGTTCTTTCTGGCATTTTCCAAAAGCACCTTCAGGAACTTTTGTTCCGATGGAACCAGTGTTCCCAGGAAGAATGCCCCAGGATTCTGAAACATCGCCATTTCCTTTCCCTCCTTCTTTTCTGTATATTTTATTGCCCGGAACTGTAAAGCCTCTGGATTACACTGTAAAACATCCCAGGCATAAGAAAAAGCCGTTGCATAAACCAACCGCTTTACACTTTCACAACTTTATTGTGCATAATTACCAATCGGTAATTTTATATTCCCCGTGATCGGAGAGACATCTACTGTCACATTGCACAAATCCAGGTCATAAGAAAAGCCCCACCCATTTCTGAGTGAGGCGTTGTTTTTGGTCCGCCGAGCAGGAATCAAACACTGCGTCCTCCCGGTAAAGAGCCGGGTGCTTTAACACTAAGCTATCAGCGGTTAGGTATTGTAATGAGGATAAACTGTGCGGTACAAATCGCTCATGAACGATAACTGTTCATATCCGGACTCTTCTTCTCTCCGCTTCTGCTCCTCTTTCTTCCTTTGCTTTTCTCCGGGATCCGGTGACGGATCTGGAAGCTCTTCTATCTTCTGTCCCGTCTTTTCGTACCACCATTCAGCAAAGACTAATCTATGACACCATTCACCAGGTTTCCGGACATCTTCATAGCAGCAAAGCACTACATCCTTTCCTTCATCCAGATACGACTGAATGATAGCCCCGATGACTGGGTATCCACTTTTTTCTAAATGTCTGAAGTACGGTTCTCTGAATCTTGCTCTATCATTTTCATTCCAGAGGTATCCTGGCGGCGCTATCTGTATGATGTCACCGGAAATCCTATACTTCACTGGGAACCTCGGCATACTTCGGACAACTCCGACTACCGTATATTTTCCCGTTTCCAACTCCTTGTTACTAAATCTGCTGGTATACAACTTTGGCATTGTTATCATTCTCCCTTCCATAGATGCCGACTAATGTTTCAATTCCTTCAGCAATTCTTGCCTTCGTGTCTTCACCCAGGGATAAGTAGAACCTTTCATGCACCATGCACTCATACGCTTTTTTCATTCGCAATGACTGCTCTGGTGTGATACCAAGTCGGAAGTCTTTTGCAATCCTCAGCGCTTTCTTGTACTGATGTTCTGCAACCAGACTTCTCACAATGTCACTCTTCCGAATCATTTCTATCACCTCTGTAAATTACTTTTTGGTAAGTTGCCTTATCTTCATTCTAGCCCTTTACTGTCTGGTGTCAATCGAAAGTCCCTTATTTTTAAGGAGTGACATATGAGTTGTTCACGGGTTACATCTTACCATACGGTAAGTTGAACTGTCAATGCCCTCGTTTTGCCCTTGTGGTTGTCCCGTGGTTCCATTCTACCGTTCAAAGCCATCAATCCCAAAGATAAGAGCCGTCAAACGCTTGCAAGCTGCTTTAATGTCCTTGTATACGGTACGCTCGTTTACAAATTCTTCTTCTGCAATTTCCTGCACTGATTTCGGCACTTTATTCAGGTACAACCCCTCAATTACCCTCCACCGGCGCTTCTCCTCATTGTACGGAGACTGTTCGCAGCTTTTTCTGTATACTTCCAGCATGGTATTCACATGGTTCATGATTACTTTGGTCCTCATTACCCCTCTCTCTATGCTTTCTATTCTTCCGTCACTATCCGACCTTCTTCCCTCCATAAGTTCGATGATGTCTACGATGTCCTCGTCCAACTCCTCATAGATTCTATATATCGCCCTCTCCCCATAATCTGAGAAATCCCGATAATGTTCCAGAAGGAGCTTCGTATTTTTGTATCTCTTATCGAACTTCGCTTTCTCTTCTTCCTTCACTTTCTGCTGGTAAGTATTTGTTGCCACCGCCGCAGCGATCTCCGCCGCCTTCTCCGCAATCGCTTCCAGCATTTCCTTACTCAGTGTTTGTCTTCCGCCATTCTTTCCCATCGGTAAAATCCTCCTTTTCGCTGATTGCCTTTTTCCTGCACTTCTGCTACAATATGTTTGCGAGACACATTGAGGATGGCCTTACTGATGGGCTGTCCTTTTCTTTTACTCTTCTATCCCTTCCGGTTCTCCCATATCTCTCGGACAATTTTCATCATCCGGATCTCCGCAGAGGCATTCCCCGCTATCGCTATCCCGATACGAACAGTGCCAACACCGGAAGGATTTATATGCTTCCTGCTTTGTCATTTTCTCCTCACTTCCCGCATGTTGCAAAATGAGAGATATACCCGATTCCGTCAGCAACCTCCGGACTGCATTTCTCTCCGGCAATTACCCTTCCGTCCTGCGTAACAATTCTCTCTTTTCCTCCTGAAACCGCACGATAGCTTATCAATTCTGGATTTACCGGCATATTCTTTCCGGCTGCTGTCCGAATCCATAAAATCCGGTCCCCGCAATTTCTGCAATTTCCAAATGGATTATCAGTTCTCACCGTTCCTCACCTCCTCCACTTCTACATAATCGTATAAAATCTTTGCATATAGAATTTTCAAAACAGCTCCCCAGCGGGTTCTTGCCTTCATTCTTTTTTCGCAAGTTCTTTCCCCTTCGGGAACCGGTGTGTATGCTTTAATCTTCCACATATACTACTCCAAATCCACATTGATTCTGACTACTCTCTGACCGTTGATCTTTTTGTATTCTTCGACTGACATTTCCTGAATGTCTTCGTCAATGCACACCTTCGCATCAATATAGTCCCCTTCTTCTGCTTCTTCCTGTGCTTCAGCCTCAACTCCGAATCCATCAGCATAAACATTCACTTCAAGCAACTGATCCGCTGGGTACTGTGCCAGTTCCTGAATCATTTCATATACTGTTATTTTTCCTTTCATCGTCAATTTCCTCCTTAAACTTTATTCCATACACCCGATACATCTCTTCAAATTTAGCCATCCCTACGGTATGCGCCTCTGTATGATGGATTCTGCACAAACATATCTTCCGATGGTTAGAGTCATTCACCTTTTCCCGATCATTCCCCATCCCGATGCTGTCTACATGATGAATTTCCCCATATCTTCCGCAAATAGCACATCTTCGATTCTTCAAGCAAGCCCATAGGTAATGATCTATGTCATCCGTCCGGTTGCTTCCGAAATCCATCAGCGGAATACCCATTTCAAGTGCCAGGTCCAACATAGTATTGATGAACTCCCTGGCTGTGTCCATTGTGCAGTCTGAAAGAGAAAACTCTTTGCAGCCAGTCCGAATAATGTGTTCCAGCTTCAACCTCTCCTTCATTTCCTCCGGTGCATACCCGGTAAAATCTGCAATATCCCGGATCGTGGCGTATGCTTTTTTTCTCTGCTCTGCGCTGATATGCCTTCCATCATCCAGCCAGATCATGCAATCTTTAATCCGTTTCTTTACTATTGCTTCTTCCAGATGCCGGTCCGGTATAAATATCTTCAAATGAGTACCATCCCGGTCCGGCTTGTAACCTGTTATGCCTGCGTACTCATACATCTACATACCTCTCAATGTCGGTTTGGCTTTTCTATCTTTTCAATCTCCTCCAGTTCCGGGAACACCAGAATCTTCGACATTTCTTCTGCAAATTCCTTTGCTCCCTGGTTTTTCTGTTCGATCTGATCTGCCAAATAGCGAAGCACAATCACCAGCATACCCGCATCCGATGTAGCATATGGCTGTATCGCATTTACAATTCTTTTGGAATAATAGTCGAACCCCTGAAGGAGCATTTTGATAGCTGCCTCTGTTTTCCCCTTCTCGATCAGGTTGTTCCCTCTATTCACAAAACTCTGCATCCTGTTCTTCATCGAACTCCTCCTTCTATTTTGCTGTCTGGATGATCTGACTTATGACTCCCTGTCGTTCCATGCAGCAAATCCTTCTTCGGCATATACTCTTCTCCTGTTATTTTCATCCAGTTGCTCACATTCTTTTGCCATAACCTCAATCGCACCCCTTCCTTTTCGGATAAGAAAAAATAATTATCTATCGGCGATGCCTCTAACAGTTTTTTCATGTACTTTTTCCGGATGCGCTTTTTCTTATGGTGGAATGCGTATGCTCGGTATCTTCTGATTAGCTTTTGCTGCCTATCATAATCAGATTGCACTGTCTTCTGAACTTCTTCTGGTTCAGCAATAGGCTCTGTGGCTATCTGGATGCCCTCTGGTTCTTTTTTAGGATTCCTACGGATAAATTTATTGAATATGTTCTTAAAAAGCTCTGTAAGCCGCATATGAAACCTCCTTTTTTCTGGCGGTCCAGCCTGATAGCTCAACCGCCTTTGCCTTACACTACATCCTCATATCCATATCCGTCATCCTCGTCTTCTTCATGGAAATCCTCAATCCTTACTTCTCCATCTACCGGTCCTGGAAGCGCTCCTTCATCTATCACATCCCCCTCCAATAATGGAACTCCCGGTTCTTCTTCTCGGTTCATAGCCTCCTGGAAATCCGTATCAAAGATACTCCGCTGAGAGGTGTTGTTTACATAAGTCAAAACATATTCCTGCTTATCTTCATCCCATACCATCGCCATCTCCGGGTTTACGCTTCCTTTTTCCTCATTCTTGATGTTAATGGCGGATGTAACCTTGTGGTCGAATTTTGGTTTCAGAATCTTTCTGGTTTCTCCCTGAATAGCCGGATCATAGTTCGGTATAAATTCCGGAACCAGCTTAATATCAATCGTGATTGTTACCTTTCCATCCATGCTTTCTTTCTCTTTCATGGTTCCAAGCGCCCTCTGCAATACAATATCAGCATCTCTTCTCAGCTTGTCAAAGGTTTCTGCTTCAATTCTTAATTCTTTATAATCACTCATTTTCATAAACCTCCGTATCTAAAAAATGAACATCTCTCGCTACCGGTGTTACTATCTTCCCATCTGGCAGCTCTACAATCGCTACGGTAAAGTTTCCCGGTCCTGACTCAAACTCTTCATAGTCATTTCCCCATTGATGGAAAAGACCAACAGCAAATTCTCGCTCTACAAACATTCTCTTATCCTTATCGTATTCCATATACTTTCCTTTACATTTCCTCAACTTTTTACCTCCAATCCGCATGACTATCCTCTAATAAATCCCGTAAAGTTTTGCCAGTCCGAAATACTTTGCATCACTAGCACCTTCTAACTTTTCTTGCCCATAGTAAAGCCAATCTTCAACTGGCTTTTCTTTATATGTTCATTCCGCTTCTAAGCTAAACAAAGGTTCCTGATTGCTTTCTATTTGAGCCTTCCTTTTCCTTTTTACCTTATTTCTGTTCATTCCCTTCTCCTCCGATCTGCATAATCTTCACTTCTACTCTGGGCTGCTCCGAATAATATTTCCGAAACATCCCGTCCACGATCATTGCATCATCTCTGTATGCAATACCATTGAGGCTATCGCATATAACCTTTGCGATATTGTCAAAATCCGGTTTCTTTACCGGTCTGATTTTCCCCTCTATCATTTCCTGCCGTTTTTTCTTTGAAACGCTTTTCGGAATCCCATAAAAGGCAAAAATCCGAACATCCAGCATTGCTTCATCTGGAAACCGGAAGTTATCACACTGAACTCCGTATTCTGCTTTTACCTGATTCTCATACATCACTGTATTCTTTGGTGTGTAAGCTCTGGCGAAGGTCTTTTCTCCGTCAGCAGATTTTCTTACGGATACTCTTGGTCTTCCTTTCGCTTTTGGTTCTCCATATACAGTAAATTTAACTGTCTTCACTTTCTATCGCCTCCAATATCGCTTTTTCATCCAAGAACATTTCCGGTTCTCCGTCTGCACATGGTGGAAAGATCGGTCCATTTGGTCCTCCTCTCACTCCACCGTCACAGTCATCACTGAATCTACAATACCGGCACCATTCATCCCCCTCATGTTCTTCCGCCCACCTCAGCGCTCTTTTATCCATGTGTTACCTCCTTACTGGCTCTCCAAACTGGATTCCTCCAGCTTAGCCTGAAGGCAGAGATAGTTGCTTTTTCCTTTCTCTCTCGGAACCTTAATCTGCCGGACTGTATACCCATTCTTTACCAAGATTCCAGATACCATCTGCCTGTCTTCCTGGGTATAAATCCTTAATTCTGCAATAGGATTAAATCCATCATGTGTTACTCCGAAAAATTCCTCTGGCTGGCAATTTAACGCCCTGGCTATATCCAGCAGCGCCGAGCATGGAATATCAGTCGCACCACTCTCATAATTGCTTATGGCGCTTTCTCCACGCCCGGACAATTCTGCCAGTCTTTTCTGTGTTATTTTCTTTTTTTCACGAATCTCTTTTATGTTCTGTCCAACACTTTTTACATCCATGTTATCCCTCCAGTATTTTTCTTGTTTCCTCGTACCTTTGAGCTGCCTCTCTTTTTCTCCATGACACTCCGGAAAACTCCATAGGGTAGCACATTTCAAATATTCTGTCATATATTCTGGCGTATCGAATATCGGTCGCTTCCTGCATCTGCCGCAAAGTCAGATTCGTTGTGAGAATCAGTGGTTTCTTGGCTCTGTATCTGTTATCAATGATTCCATACACCTTCTCCAGAGCATAATCTGTACTTCTTTCAGCCCCCAGGTCATCAATAATCAGTAACTTCACGCTATTCAGCTTATTGGTAAATGTCTCTTCCCTCTCCCTGTCGAATCCCTGCATTTCCTGCAATATCCGGACAAATGATGTCATCACAACTGATGTATTTGCTTCCAGAAGATAATTTGCAATGCAAGCTGCGGTATAGCTTTTCCCAGTTCCAACCGTTCCCCAAAAGAGCAGCCCCTGATTTCGCTCATACATTTTGCTAAATTCAATACAGTATTTTTTTGCCACCTTCAGATGCCTTTCGTTCCCGTTCCTGAGCTGATAATTTGCAAAACAAGCCGTTCTAAAAGTATCATCCATCATGCTACTAATTTTAGCCCTCTGGATACTCCGCATTTCTTCCTCCTTCTGCATCTGCTCTTTTTTCAATCTCTCTTCCTCAGCTCTACATTTGCACATTACCGGCACTTTTTTCGGTTTACCGTCAAACCAAATGATTTCTCGCTCTTTTCTGGTATTGCACTGCCCGCAATAAAGAAGACCATCGCTCCCGATGTAATCATCGGGCAGCGAACCTGCCGAATCCGCAATACTGGCAAGCACTTTTTCTGTAACTTCTCCTATCACTTTTCATCTACTCCTTCCACTGCCCGAATGGATTATCTTCCGGCGTTTTCTCTCCCTGGATTTCTTTTGACACTCCCTCCGGAGCCGGACGCTGTATCAATCCCGGATATTTCTCATTGACCTTGTCTATTACCCAGTTCAGAATTGTCATGTAGTCACTCTTGTATGTCTTTCCGGTAGATCCTTTGTAAAGATTCAGCACTTCGATAAATTTCTCGGTAGCCTTTTCTCCATAACCGTATACCAGCTTGCTATACTCTTCTTCTTTCAGTGAGACATACTCTGCATATTGCTTTTTCTCAACTTTCTTTTTCACTGTCTTTTTGGGCTTTTTCTTCACATCCGGCGGACTGTCCATAGGAGCGTCCGGTGGACTGTCCGTAGGATTATCCTCCGGATTGTTTTCAGAGCTTTCTTCAATCTGTTCTTTTTTCATGGTCTCAGCTTTTTTTCTGGCTCTCTCAGCCCGTTTTCGCTCTGCATCGTACTCCTTGTTTTTCAGAAACTTATACCACTGCTCCTGCCATGTGTCCCAATCATGTAGGTATAAATCCCCTTCTTCATTTTCATCAATCCAGCGTTGTGAAATAAGGCTTTCTACGATCCCCATTTTATCCAGCCCTTCACTCAATCCGTTCGAGAAAACCGCTTCTGCTACATCGCTTCTATCACAACTACGAAGTTTCCCGGTCTGGTCTGCATTATTCAGTCCCCATAACCACAGAGAAACAAGGATTCCGAGAGCTTCTTTCTGCGAACATCCAATATCTTTTGCCAATTCTCGGAGTTTTCCTCCTACTACATGGTCATGTACGCTAATCCATGCCAATACCATCACCACCTTTTTGATGGCGGCAGAAATGTCTCCACCGCCATTTAGAACTACTCATTTTCTGATTCTACATCTTCAGAATGACCTTCTTCCTGAGCCGCATTTTTCTTGTCCGCTTCGATTCCATTTTTCAGAACAGCCATTGCTTCCTCAAACTGTTCTACTGTCATGTTCGTAGTTGAATCCAGCCCCATATTGTTGCAAATGTACTTTACAACTGCATTTCCTTTCTTCTTTCCGTAGAATCCAGTAGCAAGGTCAAAAAACTCCTGCCTCTGTTCCTGGGAGATGTAAACCACCTCGTCACATACAGTTCCGGCTGATCCTGTTGCGCCGGTATCAAGAACCTGTCCTTTCTCCGCATCCCGATCTGTGTAGCCAAATTCTTCCGCCGTGTATAATCCCTGGTAATCATCAGGGAACGCTGCTCTTACCGCCTGAGAAACTGCTACTTTTTCAATCATGGTGCATGGCTTACTTCCCCAATTCGCCATAGGCTTTCCATCTTTGAACTTCTGGTACTCCTGAAGCGATACCTCTTTGAAAGTTTCCGTTTCCTTGTTGTTCAGTTCATGGTAAACTCTGCACCAGCCGCCCAGGAGCGTTTCTGATGGATAGAGGCAAGTCCCTTCTTTCTGTATGATTTCCTCGCCACGCTGAACAACGATTCCTGATTTCATACCATTGTAATTCGGATTCTTAAACGCCCTCTTCATATAGGTTTCTTTTCCAATAACCAGCTGCGCCGGTTCATTTCCGAACTTAATCAGATACACTTCTCCGTATACCAGCGGATTTAACTTCTGCGCCTGACAAGTCCTGATAAAGAACAGGACTTCCTGATCGGTTACTTTACCATTACCTCTTACCAAATAATTCTTGACTGTTTCCGGCTCCAGTTTTATTTCTACGCCGCCAGCATCATACTTAACAACACTCAACATATTCTCTGCCATCTTGCTTACCTCCTGATACTCACTTTTACTGTTTCTTTATACTTGATTCCCGGAATCTGAATACTTCCCTTTGTCGCTCTAATAAGCCGCATGATTGCTTTTTCATCAACCGGTCTAATTTCCACTCCAGAAAATACAACCGGAACCTTTTCACGATCTATTGATTCAATTTCCCAATCTTTAGCTGTCCCGATCCCCTTTGTCTTTGGTGTATTCATTACAACCGTTGTGCTGGCGGCTACCGTTTCAACCATCTGTGCTTCTGCAAGAGCCATTTCTGCCTCCACAAGATTACCAGCTTCCTCGGCAGCCGCTGCTTCACTCAGCTTCTTATCTCTTTCCGCTTCAGCCTCTAACCGCATCCGTTCTTCAAGCTCTCTCTTTTTTCTTTCCTGCTCTTTCTGGTATTCGGCAATATTTCTTTTCAAGATTCTTTCCGCCTCCTGAAGTGGTTTCAGCATCTCTTTTTCTCTGTCACATACCGCTTTATGTGCCTTGTAAGCGCTATCCTTCATTGGCTTAAAAAAATCTGTGACTACTTTTGCCTGAATCTTAATTTTCTGCCCAAATTCAGCTGCTTTTTCATAATCCTCATTGGTTAAGATTTTCAATTCTTTGGCTCGTCTCTCAACCAGGCTATTACTCTGCTGAAGTTCCTGCTCCTTCACTAGCTCTGCCGGCTTTTCTATTTTCGCTACTACTGCTTCCGTAACTTCCTTGCTCATAAAATCCTCCTATAAAAACTTTGCCATCTTTGCAATTCTTCTCAAAATCGCCGCTTCCGTACCCATCTTAGTTTCAGTCTGATAATCTTCGATCACTTCGTCAATCAGATCATCGGCATCCTCTTTGCTTATACAGGGACACTTCTGCAATGTAGCATTTCCTTTTTCCAATGCTGCTTTTACCAAGCACATAACATCCGAAGGTGTACCTTCAATTTCTGCTCTCATACCTTTTTCATCCGCAATAATCAATAACTTTGCTTTATTCGCCATCTTCGCATGACCTCCTATTTGTATTTTTGTATATGATTCCAAACTACCATCAAGGAGGAAAATACTTGCCAACTTTCTATGTCATTGACTTTGTATCTTACCATCTGGTAGGAACCATCGCTCTTTAGGTGTACGATAGCCTTTTCATCAAATCTAAATCCGTGACTCTCATACGCTCTCGCATAGGCTTCCAGCTGCACTCCGGTCAACATCCGATTTACTGTTGCTGATGTTTTGTAATCTATCAGTACCTTTTTGCCATCAATCACACATGGCAAGTCTGCCGTTCCGGCATACCGTAAAAATTTGTGATACACTCTACTTTCCGTTGCCAACGGCTCCGGAGATTGCTCTTCCCAAAACTTCAGAAATGCTTCAAAATATCCTGCGTATCTCGGTTCAATATCCTCTATGCCGTATAGGGCAAAATTTTCAGCCGCATTATGTATCGCTGTTCCTCTTTCCGCCGCCATCTGCATAACACTTTCGTCTATCCCACGGTACAACGCTTCGTCTAGCGGTTTCATCACTGTTGTAACACTCGGAAGAAGCTGCCCTCCCATTGTATAAATATGGCGCTTATCCTCAAATCTCAGTTCTGGGAAAAATGGAAGCCCTTTCTCATTCAATTCCATCTATACCATCTCCGCTATTGTAAATTTCTCTCCAAACAGTTCCAGCATTTCTGATACCGTCATATCATCCATGCAATCCTCGCATATCGGTCCTTTTTCACTGTCATAAAACCTTTCGCCTTCAAATATCCCTACGCCGCACTCCTTGCAATTCACAACCGGTTTCGGTTCTGGTGCATTCGGACATCTACTGTCGCAAGGTGTCTTCAAACAAAGACTACACATATTCCGATCCCTCCATTCTTGCTATAACTACTCCTATTTTCATAATTACCATGCCGATAATCGCTCCAACCAAAGGAATCTTCCATTCTGGACCATCCAGCGCCGAACCCATGAAGAGGACCAGAAAAAAGCCAGTTCCTATAACCTTCTCGCCTATCATGATTCGTTTCTTCTTTCGTCTTCTCACTGTGCCACTCTCCTTTCTTTCCAAAATATCGGCGTTACGAATAATCCAATGTCTATATCGCTTGTTTTTTCGCAAGCCTCTTCTAACTCCTCAACTGTCTCAATACCAAACTCGGTTTTCAGATACTCTTTTGTTTTCTCAACATCCACGAGCATCGCCACCTTTCTTTATCAGCTTTTCCTTTATCAGCCGTAATTCGCTGATAGATACTGCCAACTTGTCCAGTTCTTTTGATACAGCCGTAAAATCATCTTCTTCATCCGGAGATATTTTCCCATCTTCAGCTATCTCCAGAAGCTCTCTTCGCATCTCTTCGATGTCTTTTTCATCCAACTTTGCTATTATTCCAACCGTTACTGCTTCCAGCGTTTTAATCTCCGCCGATACCGGCTGCTGTTTTCCAAGAGGACACTGTTCTAAACAATACAGATTTTTCAACTGCGGTGCCCCGTAAACATCCGCCATCATCATTATCAAATCCAGAGGTGGTACTGTGATTCCCCTCTCATAATTTGCTAAAGACGAAACAGAAATACCGAAATATTCTGCCGCACTTTCCCGGCTTTTGAGATATACATTGTTCTTTGCTGCCAAAATCCTACACTGGAAGTAGATGCTTATGCCCGTATTTACACATCCACAATCCATGTTCTTTTTTCTCCTTGTCTGCTAAACTAAACCTAAATGATACCGAGGCCCGAAAGAATTTTGTTCAAGTCCTCAAACTTACCGTTCGGTAAGTTGTTGTCATAAAAAATGGCGTTCATCTCATTGTATGACAGCCCGTAAAATTCAGATAATGCAATCACTTCATCTGGCTTGAACTTAACTTCTCCCCTTTCCTTTTTGCTGTATGAAACAATCGACTTCCCGATTACTTCAGCCAGCTTTTCAAGGGGAATCCTCCTTCCGGCCCGAAGCTCCCGGAGCCTTGTGCTATCCATTCCTGCACCTCCTTTGTTTATTGATTATGTCATCATCTTATCTTACCGTATGGTAATTGTCAATAATGAAATTATATTTTTTGTAAGTATTATTTACTGTTCGGTAATTATACGATATGATACTTCAGAGGTGATACTATGAAAGATTTTCCCAATATTTTATACAGCCTACTTAGACAGCGTGGCATGACACAAAAAATGCTCGCAGACAAGGCACATACAACCGAAGCAACCATTTCCCGGTATATAACCGATACAAAGCGAATGCCACGAGCTGATCTGATTGTTTCCATCGCAGAAGCCCTGGATGTAAGTACAGATTATCTTCTTGGACTCAGCCCGATTGCCTCTAGGCAATCTTTATCTCCTGAGATGGAAGAATTGTTTTCCTGCTACTCCAAAGCATCAGAAAGTGATCGTAAGGTTATCTGGGCGGTTTTGGACAAATATCAGGCTGTTGATTTCAAGATAGCTGCATCCGGACAAGATCAATGGAATCCAAACGATTCATCTTCTCGTCAGGCAGCTATAAAAAAATTCGAGGACGAATAGAGTACGATCTTCATATCGTCACATACCATTCTGTCTCCCTACGGATGGAACTGAACATCTGGCAATTACAAGAACTGTTCAGCAAAAAGGCTTTTTCCTTTTTCAGCAAACGCCTTAATTCTTATGTGATTGCCTATAATGATGTTCTTCCGCTAACAGAGGCGGTCTATCAGGTATTTCACGAAATAGGTCATATCTATTACGGCCATATATCTCCAGGTAATAGCATTGCTATTTCTCTGGAATCGCAAGAACGGGTGGCAAATCATTTTGCCGCCTTTATTTTTTCAAAGATTGGAGGTGCAAAAATCATGAAAACTTTGACCGGAAACGAACACTTTACCTACGAAGGTATGCCTGCCGGAATCTTACTTAGTGACTTCTGGGCGTGGAACTCTTCTGATCTGCTGAACAATACCCTTCGTGGAGCATTGGCTGAGTTCCTCGTTGCTTCTGCAATAGGCATTGATACCAGCGAAGCCCGTCAGGACTGGACTCCCTATGATTTACTTTCTCCTTCTGGGAGAAAAATCGAAGTCAAATGCTCCGCATATCTCCAGAGTTGGAATGCTGATCGTCTTTCAAAGATACAGTTCAGCATCCGCCCGGCTCGATCATGGGATTCCGAAAATGACTTTAGCGATGATGTCAAAAGATGGTCCGACCTTTATGTGTTCTGCTTATACGCAAGCAAAGACCGGAGCGAAACGCCGCTTCAGCTTGAACAATGGGAATTTTATCTTCTGCCTACATCGGTTCTTAATATCCGATGCAAGGACCAGAAAAGCATTTCCCTCAGTTCGCTTCTGTCTCTTTCTCCTACAAAAGCTACATACGAAGAATTGAGAGAGGCAGTTGAAAATCTGGACTTAGGCTCCACCCCCCCCTAAGAACATCTGTTCTGATTTTTGTATCTCATTTTTTATTGCCATAGCCTGATGTGACATTCTGTTGCGTTACGGCGTGGCAGAAAGGAAAACATCATGGAAGAAAAAATACTTATTCAAGGAACTTGCAACCGCATAAAGGGTGCTTTTGTCGAAAACGGATACGGTCTTTTAACAAACCAAAGACTTATATACTCTAAACACAGTCTTGCAAAAATCGCTGCTATGGGTATTCTTGTGAATCTCACTCAGGGAAGTTACGAATTTGACATTCCGCTTTCAGACATTTCATCTGTCCAAGAAAAAAAGCGCCTATTCAACAAGGTGCTTTTGATTACTACTACTTCTGGAGAAGAGTATAGCTTCTACTTCACGAAACTTATGGAGTGGAAAATTCATCTGTCAAACCTTCTTCCAGGAAAGGTAGTATAAAACAATTCGTCCGTAGGACTGTCCATCGGATTGTCCTCGGACGGACTATATATTTATATATAGATATATAGGTAATGGTACTGGTAATGGTTACATCGGATTATCCACCGGACTGTCCGTAGGATTATCCGCCGGACAGCCTTAAAAATCTTTATTTTACAGCGTTTCTATTTTTTTGCTGTCAAGTATGATCTTGTGCCATGCAATACGCCGGTTCCGTAACCATTGCAACAGCAAGCAAAATATTTTCGTGACAGTCCTACGGACTATCCATAGGATTATCCGCAGGACGATTTTAGGAGGTTATCATGGCTTTCAAGAAAACAATAGATACCATGCCGACTCTCTGCCGCCGTGTGGCTATTTATATTCGTGTTTCTACTAATCATCAGATAGACCGGGATTCTCTTCCGCTGCAACGAGAAGAGTTGATAAACTATGCTAAGTATGCTTTGAATATTGAAGATTATGAAGTGTTTGAAGATGCCGGTTTTTCTGCAAAAAATACAGACCGACCAGATTATCAGCGTATGATGAAGATGATTCGTTCTGGACTTTTCTCTCATGTGCTTGTCTGGAAGCTGGATCGTATTTCCAGGAATCTTCTTGACTTTGCCGCTATGTATGAAGAGTTGAAGCGGCTTAATGTAACTTTCGTAAGCAAGAACGAGCAGTTCGATACCAGTACCGCAATGGGCGAAGCTATGCTTAAAATCATTCTCGTTTTTGCAGAGCTGGAGCGCAAAATGACCTCTGAGCGTGTAACCGCCACAATGCTATCCAGAGCAGCTTCTGGCAAATGGAACGGTGGACGCATCCCATACGGATTTTCCTACAACTATGATACCAGGGAATTTTCTATCTGTTCCGAAGAACAGAAAGTCGTATTGCTTATGTGCGACTTCTACGAGTCCAGCCATTCACTTCTGTATGTTTCCAGAAAGTTGAACGAACTCGGACACCGGACAAGAGCCGGTAATCTATGGAGTCCTGTTCAGGTACATAAAATCCTTGTGAATCCATTCAGTATCGGAGATTATGTATACAACCAAACATCTCTCAGCACTGGAACTCAGATTCCGAATAAGGAGGAGGATTTCATCGTGTTTGAAAACCATCATCCTGCTTTGTTCCCAAAAGAACGCCAGCAAAAAATTGTGTCTCAACTTTCCAGAAACTCACGCCTCAAATCAGGCAGCAATGTCTCTGTAAAGCGGAAAAATATCCATGTGTTTTCCGGTATGATTTTCTGTGAAAACTGCGGTCAGATGCTTACCAGTAGCACCGGTAGGGCGCTGAGTGGTGACGGGTGGCGACCATCTATCTACCTTTGTCCTTCTAAACGAAGACACATCTCTGAGGGATGCCACGATACAACAGATTCTACTGTTGGAGAATTTACTATCAACTTTATACTGAATATGCTGAACGCTCAACGGAATTTTGCATTGATCCGCACCCAGGAGGACCTTCAGCGTATGCTTTTGTACGGAAAAGTATTCGACAATGTGGATCATCTTGGCGAAGAAGGCATCAGAGAAATGTTTACTGTTCTATCTGAGAATTTGCCGGAAAACAAAAAATCTGGACTTAAAAAGAAATCAAAGAAACCGGCAGCCAATCCAGAAGTAACAAAGCTGAAAAAAGAACAGCAGAAATTGGAGCGAGCTATGGAACGCCTGAAGCGGCTTTATATGTATTCAGAGGATTCCATAAGTGAACAGGAATACATAACCGAGCGCAACCGTATCTCTGAGGTATATGAAGACATAGAAATGCGGCTTTCTGAAATAAGCACTTGCGAACGCACCGAGAGATCCATAACAGATCAAGACTTTATCCGTCAAGCTACCGCTTTCATTATTTCAAAAAAACTCTCTGGCAGTTCGTACATAAATTATCGCCGTTTGGCAGCAAATACCGATGTACAAATTTTGAAGGATTTCTTCAATTCCATCATCGACAGTATCACTATCAATTCAAACGGGCAAATTGGCAGTATTGTGTTCAAAAACGGTTTACTTCACCGTTTCATCTATTCTTCAGTTGACAAGAGCCAGGAATAATGACTTCCCGGCTCTTTTTCGTATCAACTATTCAGTTTATTTTTGGTGTCATTGTATAAACATCGCATCCCCGAAACTGAAGAAACGATATCTTTCCTTAACAGCTTCTTCATAAGCAGCCATAATATGTTCTTTTCCGGCAAGGGCTGAAACTAACATCAGAAGCGTGGACTCCGGCAGATGGAAATTAGTGATCAGTCCATCGATAGCTTTGAATTTATATCCAGGATAGATAAAGATCTCTGTCCATCCGCTTCCGGCCTTCACGATTCCATCTTCTCCGGCTGCGGACTCCAGGGTACGGCAGCTGGTAGTTCCCACAGAAATCACTCTTCCACCGTTTTTCTTTGTATCATTGATCAGTTTTGCTTGATCTTCTTCCACAATATAAAACTCCGAGTGCATGTGGTGCTTTTCTACATCATCTACCTTTACCGGGCGGAAGGTTCCGAGACCTACATGTAAAGTTACATGTGCAATATTCACACCCTTCTCCTTTACTTTCTCAAGAAGCTCCGGCGTGAAGTGAAGTCCTGCGGTAGGTGCGGCAGCAGATCCCTCATTCTTTGCATATACAGTCTGATAACGGTTCTTATCCTTCAGCTTGTGGGTAATATACGGCGGCAACGGCATTTCTCCCAGCTGATCCAGGATCTCTTCGAAAATCCCCTCATAATGGAACTGGATCAGACGGTTTCCCTCATCTACAATATCAATGATCTCACCCTTCAGGATACCGTCACCAAAAGTGATCTTTGCACCGGGACGTGCTTTTTTTCCCGGCTTTACAAGACACTCCCAGATATCATTTTCGCGGCGTTTCAGAAGCAGGATCTCGATCAGCGCTCCTGTTTCTTCCTTGTGACCATAAAGACGTGCCGGGATAACCTTAGTATCATTGATCACAAGACAGTCTCCCTTATGCAGGTAATCCAATATATCGGTAAAATGACGATGTTCGATACTTCCATCTTTCAGGGACAGATGCATCAGTCTGGAAGAACTTCTGTCCTCCAGCGGATCCTGAGCGATCAGTTCCTGTGGCAGATCATAATAAAAATCTGATGTTTTCATAATTATTTTTCCACTTCCTCTTTCCACTGTTTGCGAAGCCTGCGGACCTCGTTCCACTCTTTGTTGGTCAGATCAGCTTTTGGTAAAAGATCCGGCCTCCATTTGGCTGTACGGATGATAGACTGCTCTCTTCTCCATTTATCCACATTGGCATGGTGTCCGGAAAGCAGCACCTCCGGAACCTTTTTGCCATGCCATTCCTCCGGGCGGCTGTACTGGGGATACTCCAGAAGATTCCCGGAAAAGGATTCCGTCTCACCGGATTCCTGATTATTCAGAACACCTGGTACCATTCTGGAAATAGAATCCATCATGACCATAGCCGGAAGTTCTCCACCGGTAAGTACATAATCACCAATGGAAACATAGTCTGTTACGATTTCTTCCAGAACACGCTCATCAATTCCCTCATAATGACCACAGAGGAAAACCAGGTCTTCTTCCAGGGCAAACTCTTTTGCCATATCCTGATTGAAGGTTTTTCCCTGAGGAGTCAGAAAGATCACGCGGGGTTTCCTTCCAATACGTTCTGTAATGGATTCATAAGACAGATATACCGGCTCCGCCTGCATCAGCATTCCGGCTCCGCCGCCATAAGGATAATCATCTACCTTCTGGTGCTTATTGAATGCAAAATCCCGTATATTGATCGCTTCCAGTGATAACAGTCCCTTTGTAATGGCACGGCCTGTAATACTTGTGTTCATTCCGTTCTCGATCATTTCCGGAAATAATGTAAGTACATGATAATTCATTTAAACAAGCCCTTTCATCAAATGTACAGTCATGGTATTTTTTTCCACATCCACATCAAGAACACAGTCATGGATCGCAGGAAGCAGGATTTCCTCGCCATCCACACGATCTACAATATAAACATCATTGGCGCCGGTCTCCATCACATCACGGAGCACTCCGAATTTCTCCCCATTCTCCAGAAGTACCTCCATTCCGATGAGATCCGCCACATAATATTCGTCCTCGCCAAGCTCCTGTGCCTCTTCACGTGGGATCCAAAGCTCACGGCCCTTATACATTTCAATATCATTGATGTTGTCAATGCCTTCAAACTTCAGGATCGCAAGATTTTTAAAAAACTTTACATTCTGAATATTCAGTCTGCGAAGCTCTTTTCCTGTGTCCAGAAGCACATATTCAATATCAAGAAAACGCTCTGCGTCATCCGTTGTCGGAAAAACTTTTACTTCACCACGGACGCCATGGGTCGTTGTAATAACTCCTACCTTTAATAAATCTTCCATTTTTGCTCCCTTTCAGAGTAAAAACAGGAGCCATGGAATCCACAGCTCCTGTCTCTTTTTCATTGCAGAATATCTACAATCACTTTTTTGCTGCTTTTTGAAGAAGCCGCTTTCACAACAGTACGGATTGCCTTGGCAATTCTGCCCTGTCTTCCGATAACCTTACCCATATCGGCCGGTCCGACCTTCAGTTCAACAACAATCGCGTCGTCTTTTTCAGTCTCAGTAACGACTACTTCATCCGGATTTTCAACAAGAGATTTTGCAATTACTTCTACAAGTTGTTTCATTACATACCTCCTTGCTCCTGCCTCATTGAGGCCACAGATCCAAATCTGTCAGGTATTATTTCTCGATTCCGGCAAGTTTAAGAAGCTTAGCAACTACCTCTGTAGGCTGAGCACCAGCTGCAAGCCATTTTTTTGCTGCCTCTTCATCGATTTTGTATACGCTTGGGTCAAGGTTCGGATCATATGTTCCGATCTCTGCGATGCATCTTCCGTCACGTTTGCAGCGAGAATCTGCTACTACGATTCTATAGAAAGGTGCTTTCTTCTGTCCCATTCTTCTTAATCTGATCTTAACTGCCATTTTTGTTTTCCTCCAATTATCTTTCTGAAAATTTATTGTTATTTATTAAAAGGGAAGCTTAAAGCCGCCTCTTTTTCCCATGTTCATCTTGCCGCCTGTTAATCCCGGCATCTGTTTCATCATCTTCTTGCTCTGCTCAAACTGCTTCACAAGACGATTTACTTCTGTAATATCCACTCCGGCGCCTCTGGCGATACGGTTCTTGCGTGAGATGTTCAAAATGTTGGGGTTACTTCTCTCCTGAGGTGTCATGGAAAGAATGATGGACTTGGTACGGTCCATAGCCTTCTCATCGATCATACCCTCGATATCCTTCATCTTACCGCCCATTCCGGGAAGCATGTTCAGAATACTGGAAATACCACCCATCTTGTTCATCTGCTCCATGCTGGTAAGATAATCATTGAAGTCGAAGTCCATTTTCTTCAGCTTCTTTTGCATCTCCTGAGCCTGTTCCTGATCCACAGATGCTTCCACCTTCTCGATCAGACTCATTACATCGCCCATTCCAAGGATCCTGGAAGCCATACGTTCCGGATAAAACTGTTCCAGATCTGAAAGCTTCTCTCCCATACCAACATAGAAGATCGGTTTGCCGGTCACGGCTTTAATGGAAAGCGCAGCGCCGCCTCGTGTATCACCGTCCATCTTAGTCAGGATCACACCATCAATGCCGACTTTATCAGAAAAGTTCTGCGCCACATTTACTGCATCCTGTCCTGTCATGGCATCAACTACAAGCACTGTAGCATCTACATTCACATTCGCTTTGATATCCTCAAGCTCCTGCATCATATCCTCATCAATGTGAAGACGTCCTGCTGTATCGATGAGCACAACATTCTGCTGATTGGATTTCGCATGCTCGATAGCTGCTTTTGCAATATCCACGGGATTCTGCTTATCTCCCATGGAAAAGACCTCGACGCCCTGTTTCTCACCGTTTACCTGCAACTGTGTGATCGCTGCCGGACGGTAAACATCACAGGCCACAAGCAGTGGTTTCTTTCCCTTGGATTTCAGTTTGCCTGCCAGCTTGGCAACCGTCGTTGTCTTACCTGCACCCTGAAGACCGACCATCATAAGAACGGTAAGATCCATTCCCGGTTTGATCGGAAGCTCTGTTGTCTCACTTCCCATCAGGTTGACCAGCTCATCATTTACGATCTTGATCACCATCTGTCCCGGATTCAGACCATTCATAACATCCTGTCCGATAGCCTTTTCCTGAACGGATTTCGTAAACTGCTTAACGACCTTAAAGTTAACATCCGCTTCCAGAAGCGCCATCTTAACTTCCTTCAGTGCTACCTTGACATCAGCCTCTGTGAGACGGCCCTTGCCCTTCAGCTTCTTAAATACATTCTGCAGTTTATCTGTTAAACTCTCAAATGCCATTGATCATAACTCCTCTAATATCACATTGGAAATCGCCGCAATATCTTCGGCGTGGTACTTGTCAGCCAGTTCATGGATCTTTATGACCTGACTGCGGATGTTCAGGAATTTCTCGACCAGATGAAGCTTCTCTTCATATTCTTCCAACGTCCGATTGCACCGTCTGATCATATCATGCACACCTTGTCTGCTGATGCCAAGTTCCTCAGCAACCTCACTTAAGGAATAATCCTCAAATACCACACTGGTATACACCTGCCGCTGCCTCTCTGTCAGAAGCTCTCCATAAAAATCAAATAAAAATGTCTGCTCTACAAATTTCTCCATCTGTAATCACCTTGGCTATCATACACGATTCCATCATACCTGTCAAGGGTTTTTGCTTTACAAATTTATTTTTTCCTGAATTTCACAAAAAAAGACCGGAAAAGCACTTTTCTGCTGGGTTTTGCAGGCTTTTCCGACCTTTGTTATTCTATTTGCTTCTTATTAATAGAAGGCTTGTTTCTGCACTTGTTTTTTCCTTATGATTCTATTATACTGTAAATCAAAAGAATCACAATTCCACATAACACGGCTATTATTCCTGTTTTTTCCTACAAAATATAGGAGGGAGGATTTTCCTTGAAACTCAGTGCAAAACTCATCTGCTATCATTTACAGAAATCTTTTCCCATGCATACATCCAGGCTGGATACATTCCCCACCCTTTCCTGCCCTTCCCGCTTTGAAAAGAACACCTCTCTTCAGGATGGGCGTGTTTACCTTATCACAGATCCGGATTTTCAGCTCACTTTTCATCATCCCAAAAATATTCTGTTCCTGATGATTGGAAAAATCTATCAGAACTACGAATTAACTCAGCCAAACATGTGTATCATCCCTGAAGATATTCCAGTCAATATTGTCTTTAACAGGATTCAGGATATTTTTATCCTATATGATCAGTGGAATCAGTCCCTGATGGATTCCCGTCTCCGGAACGCATCTATCCAGGAGCTTCTGGATCTTACAGCTTCCATTATTCCCAATCCAATGATGCTGATCGGTATGGATTTTACTATCATTGCCTCCAGAGACTGGAATCTAAGTGATCTTTCCAATTCTGTTTTGGGTTCCACTGAAAATTCCTGGGCTATTGTGGACAGCCTGAAGCAGGATCCTCATTACGAAGAGGCTTTTTATAAAACCGGATATTTTTATTATCCGGGAAATGGCCTTACTGCTCCTTCTCTTTGCGTAAATATCTCCAATAATGATAAAGCAGTATACAGGCTGATGTTTTCCGAAGGTGAGGTTCCCCTGGATGATACGTTTGGTTTTGTTCTGGAGTACCTTTCCCAGATGGTATCCCATGCACTTTCCACAGGAATCATGCACAGCCGGGATAAAGCTTTTCCTCTGCATCAGATTTTTATGTCCATTCTGACTGATCCCGGAGCTGATTATGTAAAAGTCAGTCAGCAGCTGACAAATGTAGGGTGGCTTTCTTCCCATATATATCAATGTATTTTGATCCAGACCGGGCTGATCGACCAGAAAAATCTGACCCTCAATGCCATCTGTAATTATCTTGAAAATACGATCCCGGCCAGCTGTGCTACCGAATATAAAGGAAATGCGGTGCTTTTTATCAATCTGGATCTCTGCACTCTGACTATCCATGAGATTTCCGATAAGATCGAGGGTTTTATCAAAAGCAGCATGTTAAGCGCCGGATACAGCCGGAAGATGCTTGGACATTTCAATTTCCACCGGCAATACACGCAGGCTTCTGTTACCCTGCAGGTTGGAAAACGCAAAAATCCCGCAGAAAGTATCCACTATTTTGACTCCATCGCTCTGCCCTATATTCTGGAACAGGCAACCAAAAAGCTTCCTGCTTACATGGTCTGTCACGAAAAGCTTCTGTCAATGAAATATAAGGATGAGGCAAAGCAATCTCATCTCTATGAAACACTACGTTGTTTTCTGGAGCACAACCAGAACATTTCTCATACTGCCAGCGCTTTATTTATCCACAGAAGTACTCTTCTTTATCGTCTGGATAAGATCAAAGCTTTTCTGGATTCAGATCTTACAGACAGAAACGAGATCCTGTATCTGTTGCTTTCTTTTCATCTGATGGATATGGAAGAAGAAAACCGGAATGCAAGATCATAAAAACGGGAACTCTCTTAAATATTTAGCGTTTTCCCAGCTGCCAAAATGCAACTGCACTGGCTGCCGCCACATTCAGTGAATCCACACCGTGTGCCATTGGAATACATACTGTATAATCACAGTCCGCAATGGTCTTCGAAGCAAGGCCATCCCCCTCTGTTCCAAGAACTACTGCCAGTTTTTCTTCTGCCATCAGATGAGGATCATCAATATCAAAGGAATCCTCCCTAAGAGCCATGGCTGCCGTCTTAAATCCCATCGCTTTCAGAGACCGGATTCCTTCCGTTTTCCACTCTGTTTTTTCATCAAAAAATGTCCATGGTATCTGGAATACGGTTCCCATGCTGACACGGATCGCACGGCGGTACAATGGATTGCTGCACCCCGGTGTCAGCAGCACCGCATCCATCCCAAGAGCCGCCGCAGAACGAAAGATCGCGCCTATATTAGTAGGATTTACCACATTTTCCAGAACTGCGATCCTGCGGGCATTTTTGCATACATCGACTATATCAGGAAGCGCCGGCCGGCGCATTGCACAGAGCATTCCTCTTGTCAGCTTGAATCCAGTCAGCTGCGTCAACACATCAAATTCTGCCGTATAAACCGGGATGTCTCCACAACGACGGATCAGTTCTTTTGCCTCACCCTCAACATGTTTATGTTCCACCAGAAAAGAAATCGGCTGGCACCCGGAATCCAAAGCTCTCTCAATAACCTTCGGGCTCTCCGCAATAAAGATCCCCTTCTCCGGTTCTGCCCGGTTCAAAAGCTGTATCTCCGAGATCCTGGCATATACATCCAGCTCCGGAGCGTTGAAATCTGTGATTTCTATGATATTTGACATGGTTATTTTTCTCCTGTTCTATCTTCTTGTTTTCATCCTGCTATTGTAACAGAATCTCTTTGCAAAAGAAAGCCAGGTGTTATATGTTTCCACCTGGCTTTGCTGCTACTTGTAAAACAATTTGTTTATATTCAGATTCTCACTTCCATCCACCGGATCATATCCCCGATCACTTCATCTTTACAATACTCATTCAGGATCTCATGAAAAAGTCCGCCGTAGATCTTCATCTGCTTGTCTTTTGATCCTGCTTCTTTAAAGAAATCATAGGTATCCTGTACACTTACCAGACCGTCTTTCTCGCCGTGTGTCATAAGGACTGGATAATGGAACTCTGCTTTTTTCTCTTTGAACCAGTCAAGTCCGTCGCAGATCGCATAGCATAACCCCGCTGTAAAGGACTGTTTATTGTATGGATCTTTTCCGTACCAGTCTACCACTTCCTGTACAGAGCATACGCCTGAACCCAGCTGATTGGCAAGGCGCGTATGTACATCCATTTCTCCCGGCACACCACGTATCAGATTGCCGTTATCTGCGGTTAGCGCACCACTGGTAATGATCCCCCGGAGCTTTTTGTCCGGATATTTGGCTCCGTACAGAGAAACCGTAAATCCGCCCATGCTGTGTCCCAGAAGAAATACCGGAATATCTGGATTTTCCTCAATTGCCATATCCACAACTACGTTGGTGTCGTCCAGAAGCTCATTGAAATCTGAATAAAAAGTCTCTTCACCCTCAGACCGTCCATGTCCTCTGTGATCAAAACGATAGGTTCCGATTCCCGCCTCATGAAGTTTTTCCGCAAAATAATCGTACCTGCCCTGGTGCTCACAGAGTCCGTGGACAATCACGATCACCGCTTTATTGTCTGCTGCCGTTTCTTTTTTCAGATACAGTTTCGTTCCGTCAAACGATGTGATCATACTTTCACCCATAATAAAACCCTCCCTTTTCTTTCTGCGAGATACATATCCCCATTATATGTCTCACGCTATCTGATAGGTTTATCATATCATGAAATCTGTATTTTGATAACCCTTATTCGTAATTATCAGCAATTATATGTTTTTTTACAAAAAGTAATAAAAAATAAAGGGGTGACATATTTTGTTCTCTGAACTATAATCACCTCAGTACAAAGGGGCTGTCGCACTAAAAAATTAGTGCGACAGCCCTTTCTTTTTTCATTGTTAGGGCAAATCCCTAACAAAAACAGCAGCGGAATATCTACATTTCCGCTGCCTGAATTTCTTATTCTACTTCTTCCGGCTCCATGCTGAGCATATGGCCTTCCTGATTTCCAATATCATATTTCTGTCCGTATTCCTTGAAATACTGGTAGTAGTCCGCACTGTTTGTGGGATAGATCTTAGAATCGTGAATATGAAGATCAGATCCTGTCTCTCCGCTCTTCATAAGTGCCACCATAGCACTTGCACAGTGAGTTGCGATACGACAGAAACTGTTGAGGATATCACTAAATACCGTTCCCTCTTCCAGTCCGCATTTGCCCTGGCTCAGTCGCTCTGCATGACGCATCTTCAGTACATCACAAAGTCCTGTGATCACAGCTCCGAGAGGTGCTACTCTCTGTGCCATTTCTTTATCGTCTTTCATGAAAGCATTGCAGGTTATATTGATATCCTCACGAACTGCCTCCATAACAACATTCAGCTCATCCCAGGCTTCCTGTGAAAAATTCGTATGGTTATCATGCATTTCATTGGACATATGAGCAATGTAAGAAGCATGATCACCGATACGCTCAAAGTCATTGATCGTATGCAGATACAGTGAAGTCTGTCTTGTCTGTGCAGAATTCATCTCTCTCTTTGTCAGCTGGATCAGATACTCTCCTAGACGACTTTCATACTTGTCGATCAGATCCTCTTTTCGCTGAACCTTATCATACTTATCCTGCTGATAATCATTCAGAAGATTCATGGCTCTGTTGACATTCTTACGGAGCTTCTTGGACATTCCGTTCATTACACGGTGACACTGTGCGATAGCAAGGGCCGGGTAATTCAGAAGACGCTCTTCCAGAAGATCAAAGTCTGCCTCATCTTCCAGATCTTCTTTGTCATCCTTCACAAGCCAGCATACCAGCTTCTCGATCTTTGGAATGAATGGAAACAGCACGATAACCGTTGCCAGACGGAACACCGTATTCAAAAGTGCGATCGCTACCGGTGTCATGGTCATATCCATAAATGTAAAATGTACAAACGCATTCACGGTATAAAAGATCACTGACCAGAGGATCAGACCAAACAGGTCATTGATCAGATATACAAGAGCAGTTCTTTTACCGTTCTTATTTGCTCCGATGGCTGAGATCAGAACTGGACATGCAGCACCAACACCGATACCAAGAACGATCGGAAATGCACTTGCAAATGTCAGGATACCGGTTACGGAAAGAGCCTGGAGCACACCGACTGTTGCAGACGCACTCTGGAGTACCGCAGTAAAAGCGATACCTACGAGAATACCTGCGATCGGATTGGAAAACATAGTCAGCATCTTGATGAACATCGGACTCTCACGCAATGGAGATACCGCACCACTCATCATCTGCATACCTGTCATCAGGATCGCAAAACCAAGCATGATATTTCCCACGTTCTTATGTAAGGTACGCTTACAGAACATACGGAAAATAATACCAACTACAGCCACAACAGCAGAAATAGTTGCTGTGGAAAGAACGCTGGCGATTCCATTGGATCCTTCAATATAAGAAAGACATAAGATCCAGCCAGTAATACTGGTTCCGATATTGGCTCCCATGATGATACCGATCGCCTGTTTCAGTTTCATCATACCGGAGTTTACAAAACCGATCACCATAACTGTCGTCGCAGAAGACGACTGGATCACACTGGTAACACCAGTACCAAGTGCGACACCCTTCAGCGGAGTATTGGTCATCTTATAAAGAAATGCTTCCAGCTTATTACCTGCTGCCAGCTTCAGACCATCGCCCATTAGGGACATACCAAACAAAAATAATGATACTCCACACAACAAAGATAAGATCATTGAAAAAATTGCCATAATTTTCTCCTTTGTCATACTCGCTTCCTGTCATAATCTGTCAGGAGCCATGTTATCCTGAAAATGCAACTTTACATTTCCTTAATCTGGATTTTTCTTATTTTTAACATTTTCCCATTTATTATGCCACATCAATTTCCATATTACAACAACAGATTTATTTCGAAAATAAAAAAAATCGAAGGCAGCGGATCATCTTCCAAAACTCTGCCTTCGAAATGAGTATTTTTGAGTTATTTTTCACAAAATTTTTTATTTTTCCAGGCGCATCAGCATATCATCCAAAATATTTTCCAGGTACTCTCCCGTTGTTCTTTCCCCTTCTTTTTTTATCTGGAGCATCGCTTTCAAATCTTCATCGGACAGGCAGATGATCAGTTTCCCGCTTTCCCGTAGACTTCCCCGTGCAGCCATTTTCGCATGTTTATCCGCTCCTTTTCTGGAAATAATGATCGCAACTTTACGGAGAGCTTTTTCGTACAGATATTTTTCTGTAGTGTAAATTTCCCTCTGAGTAATAGGCTTTTCATAGTTTTTAAACTCGAACACGATATATTTCGTAGAAAAATACTTACAGATCGTGTCAAAAAAATCCTGTGTCACCCCGTTTTTGATCTTACAGCACATGTCAAAACGATACAGATTTTCCTCTGTTGTCTTCTGCTGCTCCCACAAAGTCAGATATTCTCCAAGGATATATTTCAGAATAGAAACACAAAGTTCCTCATATTTCTTGAAAGCTGCACTACCGGTCTCCAACACTTTTAACTGCGCTATATAGCTGTCAGCAACCGATTCCGGATCCGTATTCTCCATCTGGCTGCTTTCCTCAAAGATAAAAGGCTCCGGTCTCTCCGGTTCTATGTTTTCCACCGAATAATTCAGAATCGAGATCAGTTCGTTCTTCAGTTCCGGATAGTCCTCAAAGAGCCACAGCACATTTCGGATGTCCCAGACATATCCAAGCTTCGCCTCTTCGTACTTTCTCTTAGTCTCATCAGAGACCAGATTCGCCACTACACAGATATTTTGTAATGGCAGATCCTTTTTCTGATCTGACACTGCTTTTCCAACCAGACGGCTATAACTCTGCAACCGTTTAAGTGTAGCGATTTCTTTGGAATCACTGTACATTCTGGTCATAAAGACCCATTCATCGCTTTGGAAAGAAACCCCTTTATATGTAAGGTATTTTTCAAAAAGCTGCTTAAAGCGGGCCATATTTTCCCAGTTTTTCATCTGCACATCACCCTCTGAATTTATATAGGGTTCTACGCAGAGATTGCGAACGACCTGTTCTGTCACTTTTATGTTCGGCGCATATATCAGGCTTCTGTACATCCGGCTTTTGTTTGGCACAGAACGTGGAAAATCTTCCGGAAATCCCTTTAATCTGGCTATTTCTTTGTGTGTGATCTTATGATAGACGCCATGGATACGGATCAGCGGCATTTTTATCAGATTCAGACGAACCTGCCCGGATTCCCGATAACCGCCTTTTTCCCAACACAAAACGCTGTCGCCGGCATGCGAAGCATCTATCTTCTCTTTCGCAAAATCAATCCTGTAATACCAGGAATCCTGTGGATTCATTTCCACCCAGCCATCCAGCAGGATACTACTCTTATGGAACTGCACCGGCATGATCATATCCGAAGCATTCACTCTTTTTAAAACAATATATGCAAATTCTTCCCGCAGCGGAAATGCAGTAACCTCCGAACTCTGGATATTTTTATGCGTGATATGGTATCCATATTCTTGCAGCTGAAAAATGTGCTCCTTTATGAACCCTTTCCATAATTGCTTTTTCATAACAAAAAGAATGACCGGCGGCCGTCTTCTTTGCACCAGGGCCAAACTACGAAACACCTCTTCTTCTTTCGACTGCGTCAGACCAAAAGCCCAGACATTACTATCCGGAACTGTGGCAGGATCTATGGAAGAAAGGCTGCATGCAGTTACATTTTGACTTATATTTTCCTGATAGATCTCTGTCACTTTCCTGTCCGGCTCATATGCTTTCAAAATCTCATAACCGGCATTTTTAAAACCCAGAGTCAGTGCACCGATACCGGCATTAAAGATCACCACTGTATTCTTCATATATTTTTTCCTATCTTATTATTTGTACTGTGACAGCAGCTCCAAAAGCTTACCACTGTTGATTGGTTTGTTATAATTGATCCCCACAAGCCAGGATATTCCCTGTACATTTCTGTAAAGACTCCGGATAATTTTTCTCCTTTATCTGCTCTATGGCTGTCCGGGCACTCTGGTTTCAGTTCAATCTCCTCTCTGGCACTACCGGCATAAGCATGTACCCGTCACCCCTTCTTAATATCCCCTGAAAAGCAAAATAATTTCACAGCATCATATGTCTATATGATACCATGAAACTATTTTTGCGTAAAGATTTTATAAAAAAGCCTCAGAGTATTTTCGCATATACATACTCTGAGGCTTTCTCTATAGTCCATATATATTTTTTACTCCACTGTCACGCTCTTCGCCAGATTTCGTGGTTTATCCACATCCAGGCCTTTGGCTACGCTTACGTAGTAGCCCAGAAGCTGAAGCGGGATCACTGCCAGGGATGTTGCAAAGTGCGGGTCTGTTTTCGGGATGTAGACGGTGAAGTCTGCGGTATCCTCGATATTGTAATTGCCAAATGTGGTCAAGCCCATAAGGTAGGCGCCACGGCTCTTACACTCAACCATATTGCTGACTGTTTTTTCGTAGAGATCCGGCTGGGTCAGCACACCGATCACAAGAGTCCCGTCTTCGATCAGGGAGATCGTTCCGTGTTTCAGCTCTCCGGCAGCATAGGCTTCAGAATGAATGTAACTGATCTCTTTCATCTTCAGACTGCCCTCCAGGCTGATAGCGTAATCAATTCCTCTTCCTACAAAGAAAGCATCTTTTACATTTGCCTGTTTTGAGGCAAACCACTGGATACGCTCCTTATCTTCCAGGATCTTACAGATCTTATCCGGAAGTGTCTGCAGTTCACTGATATAATTGCTGTAGGCTTCTTCTGTGATCGTTCCTCTTACCATTGCAAACTGGATCGCAAGTGTATAAGCTGCGATCAGCTGTGTGCTGTACGCCTTGGTAGTAGCTACAGAAATCTCCGGTCCGGCCAGAGTATAAAATACATTATCAGCCTCACGTGCAATGGAAGATCCCACTACATTAACGATTCCCAGTGTACGAATACCATTTTCCTTGCATTTACGAAGTGCTGCAAGACTGTCTGCTGTTTCACCGGACTGGCTGATGATCACTGCAAGGCTGTTGGTGTTAAGGGCCATTTTTCGGTAACGGAATTCGGAAGCGAGCTCTACCCTTACCGGGATCTGTGCAAGATCCTCGATCACATACTGTGCTGCCATTCCTACGTGATAAGCGGAGCCGCAGGCTATGATATAGATCTGCTGGATGTTCCGGATGCTTTCTTCTTCCAGGCCAACTTCACTGAGGTCGATCTTTCCATCCTTGAGCACGGAATTCAACGTATCCAGTACTGCCTTTGGCTGTTCATGGATCTCTTTCATCATGAAATGCTCATATCCGGCTTTTTCCGCTGCTTCTGCATCCCATTCAATGGTTTTCAGCTCTTTCTCGATCTCATCTCCATCAAGATTGTAGAAGGTGACTTCGCCTTTTTTCACACGCGCCATCTCCAGATTGCCGATATAATATACATTGCGGGTGTATTTCAGGATCGCCGGTACGTCAGAAGCGATAAAGGATTCATCTTCTGCCACTCCAAGGATCATGGGGCTGTCTTTTCTGGCTACATATATTTCACCCGGATAATCCCTGAACATGATCGCAAGGGCATAGGAACCACGGATACGTACCATGGAATGTGTGATGGCATCCACCGGTGTTCCCTCATATTTCTTGTAATAATAATCGATCAGCTTGACTGCTACCTCGGTATCGGTCTCAGAATAGAAAGTATAGCCTTTACGGGCGAGCTTATTTTTCAGTTCCTGATAGTTCTCAATGATGCCGTTGTGGACTGCTACGATATTACCGTCGTCTGTCATATGCGGATGTGCATTGTTCTCAGAAGGTTCACCATGAGTTGCCCATCTGGTATGACCGATACCACAGGTTCCCGGTACAGTCTCTCCGCCGTTTGTCTTTTCTGACAGAACTTTCAGTCTTCCCTTGGCTTTGATCACTTCCGTCTCGCCCTCGCCGTCACGTACGGCGATTCCAGCGGAATCATATCCTCTGTATTCCAGCTTGGAGAGCCCATCTAAAAGAATCGGAGCTGCCTGGTGTCTACCTGTAAATCCTACAATTCCACACATATTTATCTGTCCTTTCTGTCTATGCAGGTATTTTCGCAAAAGACCGGGCTGTTACATCATATGCAACAGTCCGGTCAGAAGTTTCAGTTATTGCAATATAACACGTCCTACAGTATAGCACGTACCACTCTCGGTTTGCAACCCGCTTTTTCCAGAGCTGCAACGATCTGATTCTTATGATCTGTTCCAAATGCTTCCATAGTGATCCGAAGTTCTACGGCTGCATTTCGGTTGGTACTTACAAACTGGTTATGATCCAGTTTGATAACATTACCCTGATTTTCAGCGATCACACTTGCAACACGTACCAGTTCACCTGGCTTATCCGGAATAAGTACGGATACGGTAAAGATACGGTCACGCTGGATCAGTCCGTGCTGTACAACCGATGACATGGTGATCACATCCATATTTCCACCGCTTAAGATGGAAACGATCTTCTTATTCTTTACATCCAGATGACGGAGAGCTGCTACAGTAAGAAGTCCTGAGTTCTCTACGATCATCTTGTGGTTTTCTACCATATCCAGAAAAGCCACGATCAGCTCATCATCATCGATGGTAATGATATCGTCCAGATTTTCCTGGATATATGGGAAGATATTTTTTCCCGGAGTCTGTACTGCAGTACCATCTGCGATAGTATTTACGTGAGGAAGCGTTACGACCTCCCCTTTCTCCAGGGATGCCTTCATACATGCTGCGCCTGCCGGCTCAACACCGATGACTTTGATGTGTGGGTTCAGAAGCTTCGCAAGTGTAGAGACACCTGTAGCAAGTCCGCCCCCTCCGATCGGTACCAGAATGTAATCTACAAGCGGAAGTTCCTGTACGATCTCCATGGCGATAGTTCCCTGACCGGTTGCTACTGCCGGATCGTCAAATGGATGGATAAAGGTATATCCTTTTTCTTCTGCAAGGGCAAGTGCGTGTGCGCAGGCTTCGTCATATACGTCGCCGTGAAGGATAACCTCCGCACCGTAACTCTTGGTGCGCTCTACCTTGATCAGTGGTGTGGTAGTTGGCATGACAATGACTGCTTTTACTCCATATTTATGTGCAGCATAAGCAACACCCTGGGCATGATTTCCTGCAGATGCAGTGATCAGACCTTTGTTCCTCTCTTCGTCAGAAAGTGTGCTGATCTTGTAATATGCGCCACGCACCTTATATGCACCGGTACGCTGCATATTCTCTGGCTTCAGATAAACCTTATTTCCCGTCATATCTGAGAAATAACTGCTGTATATCAGCTTTGTTTCCTGTGTCACTTCTTTTACTTTTGCTGCCGCTTCCTCAAAGCTCTCTAATGTAAGCATTTGTATTTAGCTCCTTTCTTCTACGTCAAAGAGGGCGTTTACAAATGCGTCTGCATCAAATTTCTGCAGGTCATCGATACTTTCGCCTACTCCGATGTATTTTACTGGTATGTCAAGCTCAGACTGGATCGCTACTGCGATTCCGCCCTTGGCTGTACCATCAAGTTTGGTAAGAATGATTCCGGTAACGTTTGCGACCTCGGCAAACTGTCTTGCCTGGGAAAGCGCATTCTGGCCCGTGGTTCCGTCAAGAACTACCAGCGTTTCCAAATATGCTTCCGGATACTCACGTTCCAGAATACGGTAAATCTTGCGAAGCTCTTCCATAAGGTTTTTCTTATTATGAAGTCTTCCTGCGGTATCGCAGATCAGAATATCTGCATTTCTGGCTTTGGCTGCTGCCACGGCATCATAGACAACAGATGCCGGGTCTGCTCCGTCCTGGCCGCCGATGATCTCAACACCTGCACGGTTGGCCCACTGTGTCAGCTGCTCCCCAGCTGCCGCGCGGAAGGTATCTGCAGCTCCGAGGATGACCTTTTTTCCCTGATCCTTTAATTTACCGGCCAGCTTGCCTACAGAGGTAGTCTTACCTACTCCATTGACACCGATCACAAGGATCACGGATTTCCGATTCTCAAACTCATATTCTGTGCTTTCTACCTGCATCTGTTTTTTGATGCTGTCGATCAAAAGCTGTTTGCACTGGGACGGCTCCTTGATATGCTGCTCAGCAACCTGCTCCTTTAAATGCTCCAGAATGGAGGTGGTTGCGTTAATGCCGATATCTCCCATGATCAGGATCTCTTCCAGTTCTTCATAAAAATCATCATCAATACTGGAAAAACCGCTGAAAATGGAATCAAAGCCGGCAACGATATTGTCTCGCGTTTTGGTAAGTCCGCTTACCAGACGTTTAAAAAATCCTTTTTTTTCTTCTGCCATACTGATTCATCCCCTCTGCTACTGGGTAAGCTGGTTCTCTACTAAATCTACGGATACCAGCGTGGATACCCCTTTTTCCTGCATGGTAATTCCATAAAGCCTGTCTGCTGCATTCATGGTACCACGTCTATGTGTTATTATAATAAATTGTGTGTTCTTCGTCAACTTCTGAAGATATCCCGCAAAACGTCCTACATTGGAATCATCCAGTGCAGCCTCGATCTCATCCAGAAGACAGAATGGTGAAGGCTTCAGATTCTGGATCGCAAAAAGAAGTGCAATGGCTGTCAGAGCTTTTTCCCCACCGGAAAGCTGCATCATGTTCTGAAGTTTTTTTCCGGGCGGCTGGGAAATGATCCGGATCCCTGCCTCAAGGATATCCTCGTCTTCCGCAAGTTCCAGAGTTCCCCGGCCTCCGCCGAACAGTTCTTTGAAGGCTTTATCAAATTCTTTCTGGATCTCTCCGAATTTTTCGCTGAACTGCTTCCGCATGCCCTCATCCAACTCCTGGATGATCTGTTCCAGCGTTTTTTCCGCTTCCAAAAGATCGTTGTACTGACCGCTTAAGAACGTATGCCGTTCCAGAAGTTCTTTGTAATCCTCAATGGCATTGACGTTGACAGAGCCAAGAGCTCGGATCTCGTCCTTTAATTTATGGATCTGCTGCTTCATCACATGCCTGTCATTCATTTCTTCTTTCCTGTACTGCAAGGCATTATTCGGAGTGATCTCGTATTCTTCCCACATATAGGAAATCCTTGCTTCCCGGTTCTCTTCGATCTTTTCTGCCTGAGTCTTCAGTCGGAAGCATTCTTTGTCCAGAAGACTGATCTGGCCAGACAGCTCATCACGCTTTTCAAAAAACTCCTTATGGCTTTTTGTGCGCTCTTCCTTTTCCTGCTGCCATTTTTCCAGCTGTTTTGCAGCCACCTCTTCTTTTGCGGCAAAGCCTTCGATCTCCTTACGGACCTTGTCGATCGTCTTTCTCTTTTCTGCAGTTTCCTGGCTGCCTTTTTCCAGAGAATCCAGAATTTCTTCCCTCTCTTTCGAAAGAACTTCGATTTCCTCTTTCAGGCGCCGCAGATTTTCCTTTATGAAGCTTTCCTTCTGCTGGGATGCAGATGCGTCAAGACGGATCCTTTCCAGCTTCTCTGAAGTCTCCGCTTCGTCCTTTTTCCAGTCCTCCAGCTCCTTCTGCCGGGTCTCGATAAACGTTTCCAGCTCTTCCTCATCCCTTTTGGATGCTTCAAGTTCCTGCGTGATCTTTATGTTATCTGCCTGCATGTCTCTTGCCTGAAGACGGATCTCCTCCTGCTCCCTCTCGATTCTGGTATAACCGCCGCGGATCTCCTCCGCTTTTTTCTCCAGCTGTTCAATGTTCAACCTGGCTGTATTCTGCTGAATGGATTGTTCCTGAAATTTCTGCTGCAGCGCCGCCACAGTATCACGCATCTCATTTCTTCTGCTGCGGTTATCTTCCATGGACTGTCGGATCTCATGATACCCGGCTGCCAGCTCTTTTACCTTCTTTTCCAGTTCCTCGATCTCACGACGACGCCCAAGAAGATTGCTGTTGTTCTTAAAAGCTCCACCGGTCATGGAACCGCCTGGACTTAAGGATTCTCCCTCCAACGTTACCATACGGATACTGTGTCGGTATTTTCTGGCAATGGCAATAGCATGATCGATATGATCCACCACCAGCACTCTGCCAAGAAGATATCCGATCAGACCGTCATATTCCTTCTCTGCAGTTACCAGGCCACTGGCAAGACCAATAGCTCCCGGTTCGTTCAAAGCACCTCTCTGATTAAACTCGCCTCTTGAAGAAATGCTGTTTAACGGGAGAAAAGTCGCACGACCATACCGGTTTTTCTTCAGGAATTCGATCATCTGCTTAGCAGTCTGCTCGTTATCCGTAACGATATTCTGAATACTTCCGCCAAGAGCTGTCTCAATAGCGATCTCATAATTTTTTTCAACGTGAATGATATCCGCCACTACGCCACGGATCCCAGGAACATGATTCTTCTGTTCCATGACACGGCGGATACTGTTTCCATATCCATCATAACGTTCTGTGATATTGCGGAGGGATTCCAGTCTAGATGCCTCTCTATGATAGGACGTCTGTTCCTTTTCCAGCTGTGTATTCTGCTGTTTAAGGGTTTCCTGGATGGCATGTATCTCTTTTGTAAGACGGCTGCCTTCTTCTCTGGTTTCCTGAATGGCCTTCGTGATAGTGTCGTATTCCTTCTGTGCCTGATCGATCGCTGACTGCTGCTCCTCTTCCTGGGTTTTCAGGGAAAGGATCCTCTGACTGATTCCTGCTTTCCGGATATCCAGCTGCTCCTTCATGGCATCAAAACGCTGTGCCTTACCTTTGGTGTTTGCACGGGAATTAAGGATTTCAATGATCTCATTCTTACCATCTTCCACTACCTGGGTGCATTCTTCGATGCTACTCTGGATATTGTCCATTTTTTTCTGCTCGTCAGCAAGTTTTCTGTCGATCTCCCGTAAATTTGCCTGAAGATCTGCTTTTTGCTCTTCCAGAGCTTCCTGGTCTGCAGATTTTTTCTCCGTATCTTCCTGAACTGCTAAAAGACGGCTGCGATAATGACTGTCATTCTGCTCTCCTGCCAGGATCTGTTCATGAAGAACATTGATCTCACCGGACAGCTGTTGTTTACGGATAGCACGATCCCGGCTTTCTTCCCTCAACGCCTCCATCCGCTCATTCAGCTCTTCCAGTATTTTTTCCAGACGTTCATATTCATCCTTGGTACGACTATGAGCATCCTGGGCTTCTTTTAACTGATTTTCTGCGATCCTGGTTTTTTCTTCCAGCTCGCGGATCAGATTTCCGGTGTGTTCATATTCCAGGAGGAACATATTTATATCCAGCTCTTTCAGATTTTCTCTTTTTGCCAGATATATTTTTGCAGTCTCAGACTGACGTTCCAGCGGTTCCAGCTGCTTGGTCAGCTCACTTAAGATGTCCGTGACACGGACCAGATTCTGTTGTTCTTCCTCAAGCTTCTTCAGTGTGGTATTTTTTCGTCTTTTAAATTTGACGATCCCGGCTGCCTCGTCAAAAAGCTCTCGGCGTTCTTCGGGTTTTCCACTTAAGATCTTATCGATCTGACCCTGTCCGATGATGGAATATCCTTCTTTTCCGATACCGGTATCATAGAACATCTCATTGATGTCCTTTAAACGACAGGAGCTGCCGTTGATGCGGTATTCGCTCTCACCGGAACGATACAGTCTTCTGGTAACGGTTACTTCTTCAAAATCCACCGGGAGCTTGTGATCACTGTTATCAAGTGTAATAGCCACGGACGCAAAGCTCAGAGGCTTGCGAAGCTCCGTTCCTGAAAAGATAACATCCTGCATATTCCCGCCTCGAAGCTGCTTGGCGCTCTGTTCTCCCAGAACCCAGCGGACTGCATCGCCAACATTACTTTTTCCGCTGCCGTTAGGTCCTACGATGCCGGTGATCCCGTTATGAAATTCAAAATTTATTTTCTGTGCAAAGGATTTAAATCCCTGCACCTCTATATTTTTCAGATACATTGGCCACCTGCTGTTATTTTATACTGCGTATTGCCTCTAGGGCTGCAGCCTGTTCTGCTGCCTTTTTTGTATGGCCGGTTCCGGTTCCCATACTTTTTCCATTGATCAGTGCCTCCACAGTAAAGCTCTTGCTGTGGTCCGGTCCCTCTTCTTTCAGAAGACGATATTCCACCGGATGATTTCCGCCTTCCTGTACCATTTCCTGAAGCACTGTCTTGCTGTCATAAAAAATCCTCTTATCCTCCAGATCGTTCAGGATAAATTTCATAACAAAAGCCTGTGCCGGTTCAAATCCACCGTCCAGATACATAGCCCCAATCAGAGATTCCAGGGCATCAGAAACGATGGAATCTCTTTTACGACCGCCCATCATTTCCTCACCTCTTCCAAGGAGGATAAACTCCGGAAGCCCGAATTCTCTTGCACAGTAGGCAAGACTCTTTTCACATACCATGCTGGCACGTTTCTTGGTCAACTCACCTTCCTGATTATTCCGGAATTTTTTGTACAGGAAATCACTGCTGATCAGCTCCAGCACCGCATCTCCAAGAAACTCCAGACGCTCATTGCATCCAAGCTTTCCAAGGTGTTTTTCGTTGGCATAGGAGCTGTGTGTCATTGCCTGCTCCAGTAAAGATTTTGCGGTAAACTGGTATCCGATAGTCTGCTCCAGCTTTTTTAAATTATTTTCCATTTCTTCTTCCCTTCGTTACCCGGCGAAGAGTCTCCACTGCATCGCCGACAGTAACGATCTCCTCGGCTTCCTCCGGGGCGATACGAACATCAAAAGTTTCCTCCAGATCAATAAGAATCTGAAAAAAATCCAGAGAATCCACTCCCAGATCATCCACAAAGGTAGTTTTTTCTGTAATGGCATCCATATTTCTTCCCAGAGTTTTTTCGATGATGGTCTTCAGCATTTCCAGTTCCACGACTGTTCGCCTCCTGTTCTGTCTGTAATATTTCCGGCAATCCCGGTTTTATTTTTTTTCGCTTTTTTCTTCCGCCTGTGCTTTCTGCTCAGCTGCTATAAACTCCTCGATCTTTTCATTGATCTTCTCTTCCTTAAACTGCTCGCACTGAAAGATCGCATGACGGATTTCTACGCTTCTGGCACTTCCGTGGCTTTTGACCACAAGACCTTTCAGACCAAGAAGCGGTGCTCCGCCATATTCACTGGCATCAAATGATTTTAAGGTTTCCTTAAGAGCAGGTTTTACCATCAGAGCTCCCATTTTACTGCGAATGTTTGTCATCATACCTTTTTTGATCATAGATATCAAAGTAGCTCCAACACCTTCATAAAGCTTGAGGATCACATTTCCTACAAAAGCTTCACACACTACTACATCTGCATAACCTGACGGGATATCTCTCGCCTCAATACTTCCGATGAAATTAATATCCTTACATGCTTTTAACAGAGGGAAGGTAGCCTTTACCAGCGCATTGCCCTTTTCTTCCTCAGCACCGTTATTAACAATAGCAACTCTCGGTTTCTTAATACCCACTACATTTTCCATATAGATGGAACCCATCTGCGCAAACTGTACCAGATGATCTGGTCTCGCATCTACATTGGCACCACAGTCGATCAGAAGGGAAACGCCCTTTGCCGTAGGGATCAGCGGAGCAAGAGGTGGTCTCCGGATCCCTTTGATCCTGCCTACGATCACCTGGCCTCCTACCAGTACCGCACCGGTGCTTCCGGAGGAAACAAAGGCATCGGCCTCCTGTTTTTTTACAAGATTTAATCCCACTACAATAGAGGAATCTTTCTTTTTCTGGATAGCCATGACCGGAGGTTCCGCAGTCTCGATCACCTGAGACGCATGCACCACACGAATCCTGTCCTTAGGATAATCCGGGTATTTCCGAAGCTCTGCTTCGATCACATCCTGTACTCCTGTAAGGATAACCTGGATGTTCTCTTTTTCTTTCACAGCTTCCACTGCGGCTTTTACCGGTTCCTCGGGAGCATTGTCACCACCCATTGCATCTACAACGACTTTTACCATTTCTGACATATGTTGTCCTTTCTCTGTCCGAAATCTTTTCGGAATGCATATGGTACACTGTAGTGAAAATCCTCATACACATCCGTATAAGGATTTTCATTGCAGAGTACCAAAAGTTAAGCGGATATTCGAAATCCGCATTCGCTACCTACTCATAACCGAATAACTGCTTCGCAGTTTATCCGGTTAACGTACCGTTATTTATGATACTAGAGTTTTGCCTGAGAAGTCAATATCTTTTACTCTTTCTGATTTTCAATCTGTTCTGCAAGATCATTTAAATATACCCAGCGATCCATTTTTTCATCCAGCTTCTGCTGGATTTCCTGCTGCTCGTCGGAAAGCTCCCTGAGTTTTCCCGCATTTGTGGCATTGGCAGCCATCTCTTTGTCGATCTGCTCCAGACGTTCTTCCAATGCTGCGATGTCATCGTCAATAGTGTCAAATTCTTTCTGTTCTTTATAGGTGAATTTCAGTTTCTGTTTCCGGTTCTGTTTCCAGGTATCTGCAGCGGATTTCTTTTTCTCAGGCTCAGCTGTTTCTCCCTGTACTGTACCGCCATTCATATCTGAACGCGTTTCCAGAGACTGTCCCTTTCTTTCCTTTGCTTCCAGATAATCCGTATAACCGCCCTCATACTGGACAAGCCGGCCATCTCCCTCAAATGCCATAATACGGTTCACCACATTATCCAGGAAATAGCGGTCATGGGACACTGTGATCACGATGCCGGAAAAAGAATCCAGATAGTCCTCAAGAATGGTCATGGTGGGAATATCAAGATCATTTCCGGGCTCATCAAGAAGAAGAACATTTGGCGCCTCCATCAGAACCTTCAAAAGATACAGTCTTCGCTTCTCACCTCCGGAAAGCTTCTCCACCGGGGTGTACTGCATGGCCGGATCAAAAAGAAATCTCTCAAGCATCTGGGAAGCTGTGATCCTTCCTTCTTTTGTCGGAACATATTCCGCCACCTCACGGATATAATCAATCACTCGCTGTCTTCCATCCATATCCGGAACGTTTTGTGCAAGATACCCGATACGGATCGTTTCTCCGATCTGAATCTCTCCGGAATCCGGCAAGATCAGTCCATCTGCCATTTTAAGAAGTGTGGACTTACCGCAGCCATTTGGCCCGATGATCCCGAGACGCTGATCACGAAGAACAATATGATCAAAATCATTGATCAAAAGACGACCTTCGATGGTTTTACTTACATGATGAAACTCTATGGTTTTCTTTCCCATACGGGTCTCAATGGAATCCATTTCCACATTCTGCTCTTTCAGCGGGGTTTTTCCCGCCTTCAGTGCTTCCAAACGGTCAAGCCTTGCTCTCTGTTTTGTACTTCTGGCACGACAGCCTCTTGCTGCCCATTCCAGTTCCATCCGAAGTACACTGCGGCGCTTCCGGTCACTGGCAAGCTCCATTTCCTCTCTCTGCGCTTTCAGCTCCAGAAATCTGGAATAATCTCCTGCATAGGAATATAATTTTCCGTGGCTGATCTCCAGGATCCGGTTTGCCACACGATCCAGGAAATAACGGTCATGAGTGACCATGATCACCGTCCCACGAAAATTCCGGAGAAAATCTTCCAGCCATATGACCATTTCTCCGTCCAGATGGTTGGTAGGCTCATCCAGGATCAGAATGTCAGCCGGATTTAAAAGCATCCTTGCCAGCGCCACTCTTTTCTTTTCACCACCGGAAAGATTATCCATATTAATATTCTGATCGGTAATACCAAGTGTATTCAGCATGCGTCTGGCCTCACTTTCGGTACTCCAGTCCTTCTGCCATTTGCCTTCTGCCACATAGTCCAGAATGGTCATATGCTGCGGAAATTCCGGAGTCTGGGGAAGCCAGCTGATCCGGATCCCGTTCTGGGTGATCACCTGCCCTTCGTCCGGTTCTTCCTCTCCGGCGATCACGCGGAGCAAAGTAGTTTTACCGGTTCCGTTTACACCGATGATACCTATTTTTTCTCCCTGATCGATGCCGCAGGAGATATCATCAAATATCACCTTATCTCCAAAAATTTTGTGGATATGTTCTATATTAAGAATGTTCATGCGCATTTTCTCCGTTTTCTTCCAAAGTATATAAAAATCATTTCCATGATAGCGAATTTCCACGATTCCGTCAAGAATCACTGTTATGACAGGGGAAAGGGCTGTACCTCAAATCTGGAAGTACAGCCCTCTTGGGGGATTGTTTTTTATCTGGATTTTGGTCAACAGTTTCTGGTGTCGCCAGCTGCTGCCCTTATTTTTCGTATATCCACCGCCTTTCGTATCTTTTGACGCTATTGTAAAAAAATTATCAGGAAATGACAACAGACCTGTGACAAAATGACAGTTTCCATGAAATATGACATTTTTATGTTAAATATCTGCTAAAAGCACGTTCATTCCTGATAATTTTCTACACAATACGTCATTTCAGGCCAAAATCCGATATTGGATATACATAAAAGTTATGATATACTATTTTTACTACTCTTTTATAAACCGGAGGTTATATTATTTTGAATATTGCAATTATTGATGACATCTCAACGGATGCAGAAGCCCTGAAGAATATCGCTGTTTCCTATTTTGAGAAAAAACAGATCCGGGCAGAAATCTGTCATTTTTTCAGCGCAGAAGAATTTTTTGAAGATTATCAGCCCGGAAAATTTCAGATCCTGTTCCTGGATATTTATATGGACGGGATGACAGGTATGGAAGCTGCGCGCAGGATCCGAAGACAGTCCGATAACTGCATCCTTGTTTTTGTCACTACCAGCAGTGATTTCGCTGTGGAAAGCTATGATGTAGGAGCCTCCTATTATCTTCTGAAACCATTTCAGCCAGAAAAACTCTGTTCCATTCTGGATTCCTTTCAATCCAGGCATTTACTGGCATCCCGTTACATTGAAGTCGTTTCTGACCGGGTTCCCATCCGGGTCCCTCTGCGCAGTATTTTATATGCAGATACATTCCGAAATGCAGTGTGCCTTCATACCGACGCCGGTCCGGTCCGTTCTTATCTTACCTTTCACAAATTTGAGGAGCAGATCCGGGACTGTCCCAATTTTCTCTCCTGTTACCGTGGCTGTGTCGTCAATATGGACCGTATACAGGAAGCTTCTGAAGAAGGCTTTCTTCTGGACAACGGGGAGGTCGTCCAGATCCGGAAACGTGGCTCTTCTGCTATCCGTAAAGCCTATCTTCAGTATCTCTTTGCGTCAGATGAAGAAATATCTCAGCTTTAAAAATGCCATTTTCAGACTGAAAATCCGCAAACCCTCCATAACGTGCCGCAATTTCCATGATCGACGCAGTTCCGATCCCCTGTCCGGAATGCTTACCTGAAAAAAATCCTGTTTTATTTCTGCGTAAGGGATCTGTGCAGCTGTTTTCTTCTTTTATAAGAAGTTTATTATTTCTGGTACGTATCTGTACACGGACAAATCTGGAACTGCCTTTCGGACAAAGCTGTGCCGCTTCTATGGCATTTTCCAGAAGATTTCCAAAGAGACGACAAAAATCTGTATCCTGGATCCCTGTTTTTTCCGGTGCCTCTACCTGACACTGAAAAACGATCCCGTTTTTTCTGCATAGTTCTTCATAATAATGTAAGATCGCATCGGCAACCTGATTTTTACAGTAAGAATGATAGGTCAAACGTTCCTGGAATTCACGGGTATACCGGCAAAGGTATTTCTGCATTTCTCCATACTGCTCACGTTCCAGTAATGCAGACAGAACACGAAGGTGCTGACGCATATCATGACGGACACGGCTGGTTTCTTCCATCTGTTCTTTTAATCGGTCGTAATGATTTTTCTGGGCAAGGAGACGAAGTTCAGTCTGATGACTATATACCTCATAAGTCAGACTGATCTTATATGCTTCTGACAGGTCTCTCCACAGAACACAGCCAAACGCAGCAGTCAGTATCAGCCCACCTGTCTCCGGGAAACCTCCTCCCAAAATCGGCTCATAAAGATACCCTATCCGATCTGCCACAAGGGAACAGGCATAAATCGTTGTTCCCACCAAAACGATCTTTCCATATCTGCAATCTGTTTCTCCAAAAGTATTGAGCAGCATATAGATCGCTGCCACCCATTTGACTGCCTCACTGATCCAGACAACATCATAAAGAAGCCTGGCTGAAGGAAGTATATCCGCAAAAATCTCCAGAAAGAAAGCTACTACGATCCAGAGATCGATCAAAAGAAACAGATATATGCCCCTTTTTTTTCCTATAATACAATCCTCAAGCCGGATCATGCAGGAAAGGATCAGATAATAGATCATAGTTTCCAGGGCATACCAGGGCCTCGTGGGAAGAAGAAAAAAATTATGTACCAGGGAGCATAACGAATATCCTGCCACACAGAGACAGACCAGATTAAAAATAGCAAATTCTTTTGTCCTGGTTCTGACATGTACCATAAGAGTCCCAAACATGATACAGATACAGAACGCAATGGCACAGCCGCTTCCGAGTACCCGCAGTCCTCTCTGTATGCTTACACGGACCGGAGATCCCAAAACCGGAATAGCCTGGATTCCGGATCTGATATGGCTTTTGTCTGCTACTGCTATGACAATTTCTACAACCCCGGATCCCTGAAACGTAAAAACACGGTTCATGACCCGGTCCATATAGGTTTTTTCGTCAGGATCCCCCACTTCCCCGGCCAGTTCTCCATTGATATAGATTCGGTATGCGGAAAAAACCTCCGCCATAGATATCGCCCAGATTTTTTCCTCTTCGGGCAGGATCAGAAACATCCGGTATGTCCCACATCCATACGTAGAAGCCTCTTTATTCCCCAGTTCCATTTCATTACGTTCTCCGATCGAAATATAACAACTGTAATATCCTGGATCCTTTTTCAGCATCTCAGGTGTAAGCAGCTTTCCCGGAAAATATTGCCATTCCCTGGCAAGATAATGTAGCTTTGCCGCCGCATCTTTATCATCCAGACAAAGGATTCCCTGAATGGGCTGCTCGCCTTTCGCTGTATATTCATTATTTATGAGATACATCATAAAAAAAGCAGTCATAGATAACACCACAGTAAGTCCAAAGATCAGGGTCCATTGCCTACTTTTCTCCTTTATGACTGTCACCTCGCTTTCCGGATCTGCTTCGGATTCCTACGATCAGCACTGTTATCATTGTTGCTGTCGTCAGGACTGCCACTGCAAAAGGATTCTCTTCTATATCATCTATTTTCCGACCTCTTACGCAGAAGATTCCTGTCTCGTCCGTGTCAACGATCAGAAGATCCTGCTTTTTATCCAGGAATGTCTTTAGTTTTCTTCCTCGGGAATCCGTAATTTCCATAGTTTCCGGATCTCCGTTGGGAAACATCTCTTTTACCGGTATCATGATCCGGCTCCCCGGAATATCCGTGATCTTCTGAGTGCCTTTATAGATCTTTATTTCATATGAATGATTGGAAACCTTTTGTACCAGTGCCTGTATTGTACCATTCTCTGCTACCTTCCAGCTTTGTGCCACAGAAGCAGGGATACGAAGACTGATTCCTTCTTTTTCAAAATTTATATCTCCCATATATTTCAGGATAAGATCCAGACGTTTTCCACTGATCACAGTCCATTTTTCAGTAACAACTTCTGTTACTTTTCTGGCCGGCTGCTGTACTTCAGGTTCAGCCCGTACAGTCCTCGTGCTATAAATCATACCGACACACAGCGCAATAACTTCAAGTATCAACCAAAAACCATATCGTATTGTTTTTTGCAGATTATACATATCTGGTCATCCCCATTACATATGTTTCATCTATCTGCATCCAGAATACCTCTTTTTCAGCTTTCAGGCAATCAAATCTATACGTAATAAATCGACATCTTTCGAACAAAACAAAGGTGCTGATCACTGCTATTGCACAGAATCAGCACCTTTTCATATATCGTTATTTCTTTTTCTGCATACCTGGAAATCGCCGAAAATAATAGATGACAAACAGTACCGCAGTAATTATCCAGGACACCGGATAACTGAGCATGATACTGTCGATCCCCGGATGAGATCTTACAAAAGCAAACAACCAGATGATACGTAAAAGACAGACTCCTCCACAGGTCAAAATCATAGGAACCAGTACTCTTCCGGCACCACGCAGCGCTCCGGAAAGAATTCCGATCACAACATAAATAGCATAGGACGGAATCAGGAAACGGATCATATGCACCCCAATGTCTACAACCACCTGATCTGTTGTAAACAAATGGTAGATCGGATTTGCGAACAGAATAAGTGCTCCGCTTACAATAAACGCCGAAATGTATGCCATCACCATACAGACGCGGACACTTTTTCGCATGCGGTGGTATTTTCCGGCACCATAATTCTGTCCCACAAAGGTGGTAATTGAGATGGCAAAAGCATTGCATACCATCCAGAACACCGCATCAATCTTTCCCATAGTTCCCCAGGCTGCAACTGTGTCAGTCCCCAGTTCATTGACAAAAATCTGAATGGTGAGATTGGCAATATTATACATCACCGATTCCAGTCCTGCCGGAAGTCCAATCCTGAGAACTGCCCCCAAAGACCGGAGATCAAAACGAATCTCATGAAATTCCAGACGATAAATATCCTCTGCGCGCATCAGGAACCAGGTTACAAGGATGGCACTGACTGCCTGGCAGCTGACTGTTGCAAGTGCAACACCGAGGACTCCCATATGGAAGATCACTACAAATACAACATCCAGCAAAATATTCAACAAACAGGTAATGATCAGCACATAGAGCGGTCTTTTGGAATCCCCCACTGCTCTTAAGATACTGGATACCATATTATAGACCAGATTAAAAAATGTTCCCGCAAAATAGATATGCAGGTACAACACAGAATCCGGTATTACTTCTGCCGGTGTTTTCATCAGGTGAAGGATCGGCTCAGCCAGGATAAAACCTGCTGTTCCCACAATAATACTGGCAGCCAGGCAGAAGATCATGGATGTGTGAAGTGCTTTTTTAAGGTTTTTGTGGTCTTTCGCTCCGTAAAACTGAGAAATCACTACAGACGCACCGGAACATAAACCTACAAAAAAACCTACGATGAGATTCACGATCATACTGGATGAGCCTCCTACTGCTGCCAATGCTTCTTTTCCCACAAAGCGGCCTACTACAACTGTATCGGCAGTATTGTAGATCTGCTGGAACAGAGTTCCAAACAAAATCGGAAAAAAGAATATCAGAAGCTGCTTCCAGATCACACCCTCTGTGATCTGGTTCACGGCGGTATTTTTCTGATTCTTGTTCTGTTTCATATTTTTTTATTTCCCCCCAGAGTATAAAAAAAGCCGGTATACTTATCTCAGCATACCAGACTCTTTTCGCATCATATATTGACTGTCTAATTAAAATTAGTCCTCAACTTTGATGATTTCCTTCTTATTGTAGCTTCCGCAAGCTTTGCAAACTCTGTGTGGCATCATAAGTGCTCCACATTTGCTACATTTAACAAGGTTCATAGCGCTCATTTTCCAGTTCGCTCTTCTCTTGTCACGTCTAGCTTTGGAAGATTTGTTCTTAGGACAAATGGACATAGGTTACACCTCCTTAAATTTACTGAATATATCACTGATAGCTGCCATGCGGGGATCCTTAGGCTCCTCCTTGCATCCGCAGGGACCTTCGTTTAGGTTCTTCCCGCAGCGGCTGCAGATACCTTTACAGTCTTCTTTACATAAGACCTTTAAAGGCCAGCATATCAATACCTCAAGATAGACCAACCGGTCCACATCCAGGTTCATACCTGTGAGATAGCTGCTTTCATCCAGATCATTGACACGCTCTTCATCAGAAAGCTTCATATCAAGCTTCTTCTTAAATTCCAGCGGTATCTCGACGGCTACTGTCTCAAGACAGCGGTCACAGGGAATGCCCACTGTAATCTTACCGGTTCCTGTAAGCTCAAGAACCTTATCACCGGTATTGGTGATCGTAAGCTCTACCGGTTCCTTCGCAAGTACCGGAAAACTTCCCATCTGAAAATCAATCTTCTCCAGTTCAGGAATAACTGATTCCTGGATCGTCTTGCCATCACAGGAAGAAATGTCTAATAAATGAATCTGCATAAGTCTCTCCTATCCACACTCAATCCATTATACATATGGTCTTGTGATTTGTCAACGTTATTTTCGGGAAAATATTACATTTTTTTAATTTTTTATTACTGTTGGCTTAATCAGAAATTCGGGGTAAATTACGGGGGTGGACCTTTAATTGTCCGCCCCCCGAATGTATACTGCTGATCCACAGTAATATATAATTCTGCCTGATTACCGATCATGCCCGAACGGTTCTGTACCGGTACTGAAACAGCTGATTATACCAGTGCTACAGTCTCACGGCAGATTGCAAGCTCCTCGTTTGTCGGGATAACTGCAACCTTAACCTTGGAATCCGGTGTGGAGATCACGATTTCCTCGCCACGATGTCCGTTAGCATCTTTGTCAAGTGTTACGCCAAGGTATCCGAGATAGCTGACAACCTTCTCACGTACCGGGATCGCATTCTCACCGATACCTGCTGTGAAGACGATCGCGTCAACACCATTCATTGCTGCAACATATCCGCCTACGAATTTAGCGATGCCATAGCAGAGAACGTCGATGGCATTAGCTGCATCCTCGTTTCCGCCTTCAGCTGCCTCGTTGAGGTCACGGAAGTCGCTGGAAAGTCCGCCGGAAAGTCCGAGAAGACCAGATTTCTTGTTGAGTACGTTCATAACGCCCTCAATGTCCAGGTTCTCTTTCTTAGCAATGAACTCCATGATAGCCGGATCGATGTTACCGGAACGAGTTCCCATAACAACACCTTCAAGTGGTGTAAGACCCATTGTTGTATCTACACATTTGCCATTTACAACTGCGCTGATGGAAGATCCGTTTCCAAGGTGGCAGACGATAACTTTGGAGTTGTCTTTGTCAAGGCCAAGGAAATCAACAGCTCTCTTGGATACGAAGCTGTGGGATGTTCCGTGGAAACCGTATCTTCTTACTTTATATTTCTTGTAGAAGTCAAGCGGAAGTCCATAGAGATATGCTTTAGCAGGCATTGTCTGATGGAAAGCGGTATCAAATACGCCTACCTGCGGTACGCCTGGCATAAGCTCTGCACATACACGGATACCAATGAGGTTAGCCGGGTTGTGGAGCGGTGCAAGGTCATTGCACTCTTCTACTGCTTTGATCATCTCGTCTGTGATCACTGCAGAAGAAGCAAATTTCTCGCCTCCGTGTACGACACGATGTCCAATCGCATTAACCTCTTTAAGGCTTCCGATTGCACCTGTTTTATCGTTTGTAAGAGCATCCAGTACCATCTGGATTGCTTCTTTATGTGTTGGCATAGCTGCCTCTGTGATCTCTTTGTCACATCCGGCTTTCTGGTATACCAGTCTTCCGTCAATACCGATTCTCTCGCAGAGACCCTTTGCAAGTACATTCTCTGTCTCAGAATCGATTAACTGATATTTTAATGAAGAACTTCCACAGTTGATAACTAATACGTTCATGATTTAACTCTCCTGATCTTTTAATAATTATTTATCCTCTGCCTGGCACTGTACTGCTGTGATCGCTACAACACCTACGATATCATCTGCAGAGCATCCACGAGACAGGTCGTTTACAGGTTTTGCGATACCCTGTGTAACAGGTCCGTATGCTTCTGCTTTACCAAGACGCTGAGCAAGCTTGTATCCGATGTTACCTGCATCAAGGTCAGGGAATACCAGTACATTAGCTTTACCTGCTACTTCGCTTCCCGGTGCTTTGGATGCGCCTACGCTTGGAACGATAGCTGCATCAAGCTGGAACTCTCCGT